>MDTF01006267.1_pt1 | contig 14565 bp, 14 predicted proteins | sample 811191 | NCBI WGS metagenome assembly MDTF01 (sample SAMN05326649, study PRJNA326480) | marine metagenome | isolation source: seawater | place: Southern Ocean | collected 2011
TATTTGTTTTCATCTCTTCATCTTTTTCTGACAATCTAGTTATAGTTTTTACTGCATGGATAACAGTTGTGTGGTCTCTGTTTGCAAAACGTCTACCTATTTCCGGCAAAGATCTTGTTGTCATTTTTTTTGCCAAATACATTGCTATCTGCCTTGGGCGTGCGAGAGGCCTTGATCTTCTTTGTGATAACATTTCAGCTAAGGTTATATTATAAAAATTAGAAACCGTATTTTGAATTTTATCAACTGTCACAATCTTAACTTGGTTAAAGACGTCTTTTAAGATATTTTTACAATCACTTATATTAAGGGTTTTTTTATGTATTCGGCTAAAAGCAATTACCCTATTTAAAACTCCTATTAATTCTCTAACATTAGTTTTGCTTTCATTGGCAATAAAATTTATGACTTCTTCAGAAATATTACAATTTTCTTTAAAGTTGTTTTGGGTTTCTTCTATTTTTTTCTTTATAATTTTAACTTTTAGTTCTACGTCTGGGTTATCAATATCAATGATTAAACCTCCAGAAAGCCGAGATTTAATCCTTTCCTGCACCCTGTCTAGTTTCATGGGCGGTCTATCTGCAGAAATGACTATTTGCGAACTCTTTTCTATTAAACTATTAAATGTATGAAAAAACTCTTCCTGCAAACCTTCTTTGCCTCTTATAAATTGAATGTCATCTATTATAAATACAGATGATTTTCTAAAAAAATCTTTAAAATTAACCATGTCATTTTTTTTTATTGACTTGATAAAATGATACATAAATCTCTCTGCTGAAATGAACATAACATTGTTTTCACTTTGAAGCTTAAGGCCAATTGCATTTAACAAGTGAGTTTTTCCTAAGCCCACACCACCATATATATATAAAGGATTATAGCGGGATAACTGCTCACATATTTTTTGTGAGGATGCTAATGCCACCTGGTTACTTTTGCCTGCTACAAAATTCTCAAAGTTAAGATTTGGATTTAATCTATTATAATTTAAAATAGAATCTTTTATCTCGGTAATTTTATTTAGATCATTTATTTTAAATTCATCACTTGTTTTAGCTAAACTATCTTCAGAAATTTCAAACTCGATTCTGTTTAGACTTAATTTAAATAACTTAACTTGTTCCAATATCTTGTCGAGATATCTAGATACTATCCAGTCTCTAATAAATCTTGTTGGTACGCTCAACAAAAGATAATCATTATATTCTTTTAGCAATGTTATATTTTTAAGCCAGCTAGTATGAACTTCTGTTCCGAATGTTTTTTGGAAAGCAGCCTGTACTTCGTTCCAATTTAAAATATTTTCTTCTTCTGATGTGAAAACATCGGGTGATTTATTTAATTGTTTTTCCATAATTTTTTTTTGAGAAAGTACTATTAGTTTCTAATATTTATTTTTTCAAGAATTATTTTAAATTTTTTAAAAATAAATAGCGTTAGGTTGTATTTTTATTTTTTATATAATTAAATACTTAGGGATACATGCAAAATTAACTTTTATTACAACTTAAACTGGTTTAATTTTTTTGAGAAAAGTTTTAATTACAACTAGTACAAGTAAGTTCTCTACATGTAGTTTATGCAAACTAAATATAGGATTTTAACAGTATTAACAACTGTCACTTGTTTAGATAAATAGTTAATTTACTTGAGCTTTTTCGAGATTTTGGAAATTTTTCTTGCTGCAGTTTTTTTGTTTATTGCACCAGATTTCGCAACCTGCATGAGAATAGATTGAAACTTAGGGAAAAAATCATTTATTTTTTTTTTATCTCCTTCTTTAATCAACACTTCCATGTTCTTAATTGCAGCTCTGTACTTGCTTTTTCGTATACGGTTAACAGAGGTCTGTGTTTTTACTCTTCTAACTCTTCTTATTGCTGACTTTGTGTTTGGCATAATTTTACATTGGTATATATCTCATGAATATAAGGGTCAACTTGTTATTTTTGGCATCTTTGGCAATAAAATGTAGACCTGCTAGAAATATTAAATTTTTTAATTAACTCAGAGCAATTTTTTCTGTGGCATTTTTTTCCTTCTCTAGAGTAAACTTTAAATTCTTGTTGAAAAACACCCTTTTTACCTAGGCCATCGTTAAAGTCTTTTATAGATGAGCCACCTTTTCTTATTGAATTCAGCAAAATTTTCTTCGTAAATTTTATGATCCTTAATATTTCACCAGACTTTAATTTTTCTACACTTTTTTTTGGGTTTATTTTACTAAAAAATAGTATTTCATTTACATATATATTTCCAAGTCCTGATACAAAATTTTGGTCCATTAATATGTCCTTTATTTTTCTTTTTTTTCTGATTATGTATTTTTTGAAATAAATTAGATTAAATTTTTTAGAAAACGGTTCTGGTCCTAGAAGCTTTAAATGAGAATTTTCTAATAAATCTTTAGTTAAAATAATTTTTATAAATCCAAACTTTCTTACATCATTGTAAATTAATTTAGTATTTTTACTTAAATGAAAAATTATATGATTGTGTTTTTCATCTCTTTGATTCAACTTATAATAAAAACTTGTTTTTTTGGTTTTATTGTCATTATTCGTAATAAAAAATTTCCCAGTCATGCCGAGGTGTACAAGAATTGATTTTTTGTTTTCCAGGTTTATTATTAAATACTTTGATCTTCTTTTGATCGATAAGATTTTTTTAGTAATAATTTTGTTAATTTTTTTTTTTTCAATCTTGTATCTAAGTTTATTGGTGTTAATTATGACTTTTTTAATTATTAAATTAATAATATTTTTTTCAAGTGACCTTTTAACAACTTCAACTTCAGGTAATTCTGGCATATAATTTATTTATGAAGATACATATTCAGGATAAAACTAAGCTAGTCAACTCTGTATTTACTAAAGTTCATAAGAAGTATGATTTTATGAATGATGTGATGTCGTTTGGAGTACATCGTTTGTGGAAAAAAAATATGATTAACTGGATGAGACCACAAGAAAATGATTCATTAATTGACGTTGCTTCTGGCACTGGAGATCTGGCAAATCTCTTTTCAAAAAAAACAAACAACAAAAGCAAAATTGTATGCGTTGAACCTAACAGTGGTATGCTTGAAATTGGTAAAGAAAAATTAAAAAAATTCGAAAATATTAAATGGACACTCGCATCTGCCGAAAGTCTTCCCTTTAAAGATGATAGTTTCGATTTTTACACAATCAGCTACGGGATAAGAAATGTAACTAATATTAATTTATGCTTAAAGGAAGCTCATAGGGTACTAAAAACTGGTGGTCGTTTTATGTGTCTCGAGTTTTCAAAAATTCAAAATGAAATTATCCATGCTCTCTATAAAAAATATTCAAAAACAATACCTTACATTGGTAAATATATTGTGGGCAGCTCCATGCCTTACAGTTATCTGGTCGATAGTATAGAAAGTTTTTATAGCCAAAATCAACTTCTAAGTTTAATTGAGAACAATGGATTCTCCAATGTACAATTTAGAAATTTATCCAATGGTATTTCTGCTATACACTCGGGCTGGAAAATCTAAAAATGTTTAAAAGAATATTTCAGCTATTTAAAATTGCTAGAAAATTGGCTTCTTCGGGCGCTATAAGCACTATAAATGAAATTTATAGTGTTCCAGTGTCTATCAAGCTATTTTTTGGTTTGTTTTCTATAGGGTCCAGTCAAAATAATATCATCATTCACAAAAAACCGGGAGAAAAATTGTGTGATGCTTTAGAAGGTATGGGAACAACTTTCATAAAGTTAGGACAGTTTTTAGCTACTAGACCAGATATTATTGGAGGTGAATTAGCAGATGAACTTGTTAAACTGCAAGATAAATTACCTGCATTTGAAACTAGCAATGCAAAAATAATGATTAAAAAAGAATTAGGAGAAAGCCAGTTTAAGAATATTATAGATTTGAGCGACCCGATAGCAGCCGCCTCAATAGCGCAGGTACATATTGCAAAAATAAATATAAATAATGAAATTAAAGAAGTTGCAATCAAAATTTTAAGGCCTGATATAGAAAAATTATTTAATGAAGAGTTGGATGCGTTAATGTTGTTTGCGTATTTAATTGATTCTACAGTTTCTAAAGCTAAAAGATTGAAATTATTAGAAATAGTACATCTGCTAAAAGAAATAACAAACATGGAAATGGATCTAAGGTTTGAAGCGGCAGCGGCAAACGAACTATATGAAAATACAAAAAATGATAAAGGGTTTAATGTTCCTAAAATTTACTGGAACTACACTACTAAAAGAATTTTAACTTTGGACAGAGTTAATGGTGTTTCAATAAGAGAACAAGAACTGCTGCACAAATCGGGCATTAACTTAAAAGAATTAGCAGAAAATTTAATTCAACATTTTTTAAAGCATGCGGTAAGAGATGGGTTTTTTCATGGCGACATGCATCAAGGAAACCTGTTTGTAGACTCTAGTGGCAATATAATTCCTGTAGACTTTGGGATTATGGGAAGGCTTGATAAACATAATAGGAAATTTTTAGCTGAAATTTTGTATGGATTTATTCAAAGAGACTATACGAAAGTTGCAGAAGTTCATTTTCAAGCCGGTTTAGTCCCCCAAAGTGCTTCTAAAGAAGATTTTGCTCAAGCATTAAGATCTGTTGGCGAACCAATATTTGGCCAGTCCATAAAGGATATTTCAGGTGGTAATTTGTTGGGTCAACTATTTCAAATTACAGAAAAATTTAATATGGCTACACAAACACCTCTCCTCTTGCTTCAAAAAACTATGGTAGTGGTAGAAGGTGTTGCAAGGCAGTTGTATCCTGAAACTAATATATGGGAAGTTTCAAGACCTGTTCTAGAAAATTGGATTAAAGACTCAAAAGGCCCTAGAGCTAGTATTGACTCTGCTATTCACACGTCTGCTGAAATTTTTAAAAGAATACCTAATTTTCCAGAGTTTATGGATAGAGCAAATTACGCACTTCAGCTAATCGCAGAAGGCAAGTTAAATTTAGGCACAGTTAGCAACAAAAGCCTAGACCTAGAAAAAATGAGATTAAAAAGTTTAAGAAACAATATTATTCTAGTTGTTTTAGGTATTGTAATTTTTATTTTATTAGTATTTTAATTAAGCATATGTCGTTAAAAAATAAAAAAATTCTTCTAATTATTGGAGGCGGTATTTCTGCCTATAAATCACTTGATTTAATAAGATTGCTTCGTAAAAATGAAATTAATGTTAGAACTATTTTAACTAAAAGTGGTAAAAAATTTGTTACCCCATTATCAGTTGCATCTTTAGCAAACAATAAAGCGTACGAAGATATTTTCAATGTAAATAATGAATCTGAAATAGATCACATTTCGTTGTCGAGATGGGCAGACATTATTCTTGTAGTTCCAACTACTGCTAACTTAATGGCAAAACTAACTGTAGGAAAGGCAGAAGACCTGGCAACAACTGTTATGCTGGCCTCTAATAAGGAAATTATCTTGGTTCCTGCCATGAATGTTAGAATGTGGCTTCATAAAGCAACGCAAAAAAATATTAAATCATTAATGGATTTTGGATACAAATTTATAGGGCCAATTGATGGTGAGATGGCTTGCGGCGAATATGGCAAAGGCAAAATGTCTAGCCCTCGACAAATATTTTCATATCTAAAAAATTATTTTAAAAATAAAAATCTGGTAAAAAAAAATAAAATTACTGCTCTAATAACAACTGGAGCGACTAGAGAATACTTGGATCCTGTTAGATATATTTCTAACGAATCTAGCGGAAAACAAGGATACGAAATAGCCTTAGCCTTAGCAAAGTTGGGCGTAAAAACAACATTAGTTGCGGGACCCTCACAAATAAACTTTTCCAAAGAATTAAATGTTAAAAAAATTGTAAGCGGCAAACAAATGTTAAATGAAGTAAAAAAATTATTACCAGTAGATATTGCAATTTGCGCAGCTGCTGTGTCAGATTTTAAAGCAAAAACAATCAATAAAAATAAAATAAAAAAAAATAAATTTAATTTCAACTCACTAGAATTTGAAAAGAATATTGATATTCTAGATTATCTAGGAAAAACTAATAAAATGCGACCTAAAATAGTCGTTGGATTTTCTGCAGAAACAGAAAATTTAATTGAAAATTCGACAATGAAATTAAAAGATAAATACTGTGACATTATAGTTGCAAACGATATTTCAAAAAAAGATTCTGGTTTTAACGTTGATTATAACAAAGTTTCTATTATAGACAAAAATGGAAATGTAATGTCTATAGCTAAAAATAAAAAAAGTTTTATAGCTACAGCGCTTGCAAAACTTATAGTTGACAAATTTCTAATTGATGACAAAAATATTAATTAAGCGATCTTCTCGTAAAGTAATAATTCCTAAATATGAAACAAGCGGTTCTTCTGGGATGGATATAGCAGCACACTTGGATAAAAAAATAGAAATATTTCCAGGAAAAAAGGCAATAATACCAACGGGTTTTTCCCTGTCTATTCCAAATGGATTTGAAATTCAAATTAGGCCCAGGTCAGGGCTTGCTGCTAAAAAAGGTATTAGTGTACTTAACACACCTGGAACAATTGATTCTGACTTCAGGGGTGAAATAAAAGTCATTTTAATTAACTTAGGAAATGAAAGTTTTATTGTTGAAAATGAAGCTCGTATAGCTCAAATGGTTTTGTGCCCTGTTATAATTGCTGACCTACAGGAGGTTGATGAATTAAATGAAACAGCTAGAGGAACAGGTGGTTTTGGTTCTACTGGTGCAAAATAACTTAAACAATGAAAATTACTAACAATGATCTTAGCAGGTTTTCTAAACAAATAATTTTAAAAAACATAGGTGTAATCGGCCAGAAGAAAATTTTTTCATCTAGAGTTCTGGTGATTGGGGCTGGTGGGTTAGGGTGCCCATTAATATTATACCTTGCAAATTCAGGCGTGGGCAATATAGGGGTTGTGGATGATGATAAAATTAATTTGTCAAATTTAAACAGGCAGATACTGTTTACTACAAAAGATATTGGAAAATTCAAGGCTGATATAGCTGCTAAAACTATAAAAAATATAAATAAAAAAATTAAAGTATCAATTCATAAAAAAAAAATAACTAAAAAAAATATTAAAAATATTTTAAATAAGTTTGACATTATTTGTGATGGAACAGATAATTTTGATTCTAGATATTTGATCAATGATCATTGTTTACAATATAAAAAAAGATTAATATCTGCAGCTATAAGTAAATTTGATGGGCAAATTTTCAATTTTGATTTTAAGAAAAAAATTCCTTGCTTTAGATGTTTTGTGCCTGAAGCACCAGCAATAGATAATAATTGCGAATCTGAAGGTGTAATGTCTACTCTTGCTGGAATAGCTGGAACTTTGCAAGCTAATGAAGTTATTAAAAGCATACTTAACTACAAAAACGACCTCTTTGGGAAAATTCTTATTTTTAATTCTCTTACGTTAAACTTCAGAAAAGTAAAATTTAATAGAAACAAAGACTGTATAAAAATATGTACAAAAAAATAGTTATAATTTTTTTTTACTTAAGTGTGCACTTATTTTCTGCCGAAGAATATTTCTTAACTTTAAGGAATGATAATGTAAACCTTAGACAGGGCCCTTCTTTCGAGTATCCTGTTAAAATTTTATACAAGAAAAAATACCTACCAGTTCTAGTGCAAGACAAATCTGAAAATTTTATTAAAATTAGAGACCATGAAAACAACACTGGCTGGATACACCTTTCTCAACTATCTAAACGCAAAGCTGGAATTAATATAGAAGACAATTTAATCGTTTTTAAAAAACCTACTATCTATTCAAAACCTCTAGTTATGCTTATGAAAGGAAGGTTGTGTATTATTACAAAATGTAAAAATAAATGGTGTAAAATTAAAGTTGATAAATACACAGGGTGGGTAAAGAAAAAAAGTATTTGGGGGCGTCTTTAAATAAAAGGATTTTCTAGAACACAAGCAACTAAGTGTACTCGCGCCTGTTCTCCACCATTAAAAAAATTATGGTATTTAGTGTTATTAGTAACTGTAACTGAGCCATCTGCAGGTAGATGTTTTGCTATATTTTCTATCACCATTGAGCAGCCTAGATTCGTAATGATTGGTATGTGAAGTCTCGGCTCAGGGTCCTTATGCCAACTTAAGGTTGATCTAGGTTCTTTTAATAACAACCTAACTCTACCAAGCTTGAATTTTTTTTTTAGTACATCGTAGACTTCTTTAAAATATGTATTTTCAAATTCTGGAACTAGTTGAGTGTATTTAGCCTCGTCTATTTTAATATCTCTAGAAACCTCATGTCCAAATTCATCTGGTATAGTCCAATATTGCCCTCTAATATTATGTCCCTTTACAGAACTTTCATCGCCAGGTATTTGATTCAAAGGAATGGCCCCAAAATGTGTGACACCTGGTGTGTCAAAGTTTTTTTTTTTTAATATAGATTCTAAGCTACTTCTTAATTTAGTAATATTAAATTTAAGTCCAGGAACTTGATAAAAATCATCAAAACTTACTTGTGCCATAAATAATTTTTTATTTTAAATCGAAACGATCTGCATTCATTACCTTAGTCCACGCTGAAACAAAATCATTTAAAAATTTATCTTTAGAATCTTCAGATGCATAGACTTCAGCAAATGCTCTTAGTTGTGAATTTGATCCTATAATAAGGTCGGCGCGTGTGCCTTGCCATTTAACTTTTCCAGTCTTACGATCACTTCCTTCAAATAAGTCTTCTTTATCAGATGTTTCTTTCCATGTTGTATTCATATCTAACAAATTTACAAAGAAATCGTTTGTAAGTTTTCCTGGTGTTTTTGTAAACACACCATTCTGTGAGTTATCAAAATTTGTATTTAACACCCTCATACCACCCAATAAAACTGTCATTTCTGGAGCTGTAAGTTTCATTAAATTAGCACGGTCAATCAATAATTCTTCTGCTGACAACGAGTATTCTCCTTTTTCATAATTTCTAAATCCATCTGCTTGTGGTTCAAGCAAACCAAAAGAATGAACATCTGTTTGGTCTTGAGTGGCGTCACCTCTGCCCGGAATAAATGGCATGTTTATTTTTTTCCCCGCAGACTTTGCGGCTTTTTCAATTCCAACATTTCCACCTAAAACAATTAAGTCTGCTATAGAAACTGTTTTCTTTTTAGCGTTAAATCCTTTTTGAATTTTTTCTAATGCTTTAAAAACTTTCGATAATTGTTTTGGGTTGTTTACTTTCCAATTTTTCTGAGGCTCTAATGTTAACCTAGCTCCATTTGCGCCGCCCCGTTTATCTGACGCTCTAAAAGTAGATGCTGATGACCAGGCTGTAGATACTAATTCAGATATTGATAGACCTGATTTTAATATTTTAGTCTTTAGTGTTTGGATGTCTTTATTTTTAAGTTTATATTTACTTTTTACAATTGGATCTTGCCATATAAGAACTTCTTTTGGAACATCACTACCTAAGTAACAAGCTCGAGGGCCCATGTCTCGGTGCGTAAGCTTAAACCATGCTCTTGCAAAAGCGTCTTCTAATTCTTTTGGATTTTCATGAAAGTTTTTGGAAATCGGTCCATATTCAGGATCCATTTTTAATGATAAGTCGGTTGTCTGCATCATTGGAAGGTTTTCTTGTCCTTTCGCGTGTGCGTCTGGGGTCATTTTAATATCATGGCCATTCTTTTTTGGTTGCCACTGATGCGCTCCTGCTGGACTTTTAGTTAGCTCCCAATCATAACCAAATAAATTATCAAAATATCCAGTATCCCACTTTATAGGGTTGGAAGTCCAGGCTCCTTCAATTCCACTGCTAATAGTATCTACTCCTACACCACTCTTGTAATTACTTTTCCATCCAGTTGCCTGGTCTTGAATTTTTGACCCTTCAGGCTCGGGACCTTTGTGAGATTCTGGTGCAGCACCGTGAGATTTTCCAAAGGTGTGTCCTCCTGCTACAAGTGCTACCGTCTCATAATCATTCATTGCCATACGACCAAAAGTTTCTCTAATGTCGTGAGCTGCTAAAAGCGGATCTGGGTTAGCGTCTGGTCCCTGCGGGTTTACATAAATTAATCCCATGTGGGAGGCTCCGAGAGGTTGTTCTAAATCTCTTTTACCACTATATCTATTAACACCTAACCATTCTTTTTCTGAACCCCAGTAAATATCTTCTTCCGGTTCCCATATGTCTTCTCTGCCACCGCCAAAACCAAAGGTTTTAAAGCCCATAGTTTCTAATGCTACGTTTCCAACTAAAATGAAAAGATCTGCCCATGAAATTTTTTTACCGTATTTTTTCTTTATAGGCCAAAGCAATAATCTTGCTTTATCTAGATTTACGTTATCTGGCCAACTATTTAATGGAGCAAAACGTTGGTTTCCAGTTCCAGCTCCACCTCGTCCATCGCCAGTTCTATATGTTCCTGCCGCATGCCATGCTAATCTTATAAACAAAGGTCCATAGTTACCGTAATCTGCCGGCCACCAATCCTGTGAGTCAGTCATTAATTTAGCTAAGTCTTTTTTTAAAAGCTTAAGGTTTAATTTTTTAAATTCTTTTGCATAACTAAAATTTTTATCCATCGGATCTACTAAGGAAGAATGTTGAGATAAAATTTTAAGATTTAACGCGTTCGGCCACCAGTCTCTATTTGAAGTACCTCTACCAGCTGAAAATTTTGGTGGGCTTCCTGCACCTGTAACGGGACATTTGTTTTGTTCGCTCATAGTTTTTTTTATAATGATTATAAATTATTGTCAAGTAGTTTAGAATAGTTATAAACTATTGATAGTCATTCTCAATTCTTATAATAACACCGACATCTTTAATTTTTTTTCCAACTGGTGGAGCGGGGGTGTTTTTTAGTTCTATTTTACTTAAATCAATATCGATCAGTTCATTTTTATTTAAATCATAAAAATGGTGATGAGAACTAACGTTTGTGTCAAAATAATTTTTATTATTACTTGTAAATACTTCTTTCAAATGACCTGCTTTTTTAAAAGCGTGAACTGTATTATAAAAAGTAGCTAAAGAAATTTTAGCACTGTAATTCTTAGAGTTAATTAATTTATCTAGTTGTTCTACAGTGAAATGAAAAGTTTTTTCTCTTTCAAACAGAAATTCTGCTATTTGAATTCTTTGATTGGTCGGTCTGAGCCCTGAAGATCTTAGTTTATTTGCTATTTTTAAGTTTTTTTTCATTTGAATTGATTTTATTAGTTTTTAGATTACAATCATTCTAAACTATTTGTATATAATAATCTATTCAAATCAAGTAAAACTTTATCTTAAAAATCATGCAAAAAAACAACTACAGTTATAATGAGTTAATAGATTGTGGAGAAGGCAAACTTTTTGGGGAGGGTAATGCTAAACTACCGCTTCCTCCAATGCTAATGTTTGACAGAATAACAGAAATAAATCAAAATGAAGGTGACTTTAAGAAAGGCTATATTAAAGCCGAGCTAGACATCAAAGATGACTTGTGGTTTTTTGACTGTCACTTTAAAGCTGATCCGGTTATGCCAGGTTGTTTGGGTTTAGATGCGATGTGGCAACTTGTTGGATTTTACCTCGGTTGGACAGGTGAGCCAGGAAAAGGTCGGGCCTTAGGTGTCAACGCGGTAAAATTTACTGGCGAAGTATTAAAAAAAGTTAACATGGCTACTTACGAAATAAATATAAAAAGAATATTAAAAAAAGAAGGTACCTCTGTTGGTTTAGCAAATGGGACCTTAAGCGCTGATGGAAAAGTTATATATACAGCAGAAAATTTAAAAGTAGGGTTGTTTAAATCATGAAACGAGTAGTTATAACAGGTATTGGTATTGTTTCTTGCCTTGGTAACAACCAAGAAGAAGTTCTCCAATCTTTGCTAAATTCTAAATCAGGAATTTCTTTTTGTGAAGAATATAAAGAACATAATTTAAAAAGCCACATACATGGAAAACCCAATATTAAAATTGAAGATTATATAGATAGAAAAGTATTAAGATTTATGGGCTCTGGCTCCGCATATAATTATATAGCAATGAAAGAGGCCGTTAAAGACTCGGGATTAGAAGAAAAAGATGTCAGTAATATCTCAACGGGTATTGTTATGGGCTCTGGTGGACCGTCAATAGAAAATGTTGTTTTAGCGGTAGATAAAACTAGAGCGAAAACTCCAAAATTAATGGGTCCCTTTGTGGTTCCAAGAACTATGGCAAGCACGGCATCCGCAACATTAGCCGTACCATTTAAAATTAAAGGGGTAAATTACACAATGAGCTCTGCTTGTGCTACTAGCGGGCACTGTATTGGGAACTCTTTAGAATTAATCCAGCATGGTAAACAAAAAATTATGTTTGCAGGAGGAAGTGAAGAACTACATTGGGCCATGACCGCGATGTTTGATGCAATGACTGCTTTATCGTCAAAATATAATGATGCACCTGAAACAGCTTCTAGGGCATATGACAAAACTAGGGATGGGTTTGTTATTGCTGGAGGAGGTGGTGTGTTAGTTTTAGAAGAATATGAACACGCCAAAGCACGTGGTGCTAAAATTTACGCTGAGATTACGGGATATGGCGCAACATCTGACGGGTATGACATGGTCGCTCCATCTGGAGAAGGGGCTGTTAGATGTATGAAAATGGCTTTGAGTACCTCTAAGAATAAAATTGATTATATTAATACACACGGTACATCTACACCCGTTGGAGATATTACGGAGTTAAAGGCGGTAGGAGAAACATTTAAAGATAAAATACCAAAAATTAGTTCTACAAAATCTTTATCTGGGCATCCTCTAGGTGCAGCATCTGTTCATGAGGCTATTTATAGCTTAATCATGATGAAAAATAGTTTTATTGCCGGTTCTGCAAATATTACAGAATTGGACGATGAAGCACAAAAATTCCCAATCGTAACTAAAACTGAAAGAGACGTTATTTTAAATTCAGTAATGTCTAACAGTTTTGGATTTGGCGGAACAAATGCAACTTTAATTTTTGAGAAAATATAATTTATGAGTTTGATGAAGGGTAAAAAAGGTTTGATTATGGGCGTAGCAAATGAAAGGTCTATTGCCTGGGGAATATCTAAAAAACTTGCAGAAAATGGTGCGGATTTAGCATTCACATACCTAGGTGATGCATTAAAAAAAAGAGTTGTGCCATTAGCTAAATCAGTAAACTCAGATTTTACACTTAGCTGTAATGTTGAAAGCAAAGAAGAGATAGTAAAATTATTTGAAGACATTAAAGCTAAATGGGGTAAAATTGATTTTGTAGTTCATGCTATTGCTTTTTCTGATAAATCCGAACTATCTGGTGAATATTTAAATACTACAAGAGAAAATTTTTTGAAAAGTATGCTTATTTCATGTTTTTCATTTACAGAAATTGCTAAGGAAGCGTCTAAAATAATGAATGATGGTGGAAGCATGTTAACCTTAACCTATGAATCTACAAAAGTAATACCAAACTATAATGTTATGGGCGTTTGTAAATCTGCTTTAGAAACTAGTACTAAGTACTTGGCTAGAGATCTAGGTGTCAAAAGAATTAGAGTAAATGCAATTAGTGCCGGTCCTATTAAAACTCTCGCTGCATCTGCAATAGGAGATGCAAAATTTTTATATAAGTGGAATGCAGATCATTCTTTACTTAAAAGAAATGTAGATATTAATGATGTGGGAAATTCAGCTTTATATCTTTTAAGTGATTTAGCGGCTGGTGTTACGGGAGAGATTCATTACGTAGACGCAGGTTATAATAAAGTAGGAATGCCCGATCCTAAAAATATTACCTAAAGCTTCTTATGGCTTTTAATGTTTTTTCCACAGAATAATTTATACTATTTTTAAAAAAACTAGGCTCAGCTAGATCTAAAATATAGTTTATATCTACAACTTTGTTGTGATTTTTATTAATAAAATATTCAAAATTTTGTAAATATTTATTATCCCAATAGTTTAGGTGTATTTGCGTTGATTGAATACCAAAAGGTAAAAGTATTTCTTTATAAAAAAGCTGAGGTATAAACAATAAACCAAATTTATAATAAGGAAATAAACCATAACCATCAATTATAATTTTTATGTTACATTCTTTTAAAGCTTTCAAAGTATTTAAATCATAAGTGTGGTTAGGTGCAAAAAAAGATCTTACAGAAATATTTTTTTTTTTAAATTTTTCTATACCTAATTTAATTTTAGTTAGTTGATTTTGGTAGTTCAGACCAAAAAACTCAGAGCCGCCACCATAATTAAAAATATCATTTTTCTTTGTCTGCTGTTCATAAAGGTGGGAATACCCATGAATAGATATTTCCCAGCCTTTTTTTTCCCAACTAGCCACCCTGTTCCAAAAATTAGTATTTTTTGGATATTTTTTGAATTCAGGATCTTTATTTTCTGGTATTACACCTAGTAAAGGTTTTATATTAAATTTATCGAATAATAGTTCACATTTATCCATATATTCCCAATTCATGTGCTCAGCTATATCATCCATACGAATTAGTAGGCCCGTATACTTAGATCTAATTTTTTTTATTGAATTAA
>MDTF01007725.1_pt1 | contig 14564 bp, 12 predicted proteins | sample 811191 | NCBI WGS metagenome assembly MDTF01 (sample SAMN05326649, study PRJNA326480) | marine metagenome | isolation source: seawater | place: Southern Ocean | collected 2011
GCAGTTTACATGCTTGGTTTGAAAAAAGATAAAAATGAATTGGACATAGATAAGTTAAGAGAAACTAAGATGGAAATTAAAGTTGTTATTGATAAGCTGAGTGAGTATTTATGTGTTCATATTGCAAATCAAATTAATGCTGGGGCAGACATAGTACAAATTTTCGATTCATGGGCAGGATTAATACCCAATCATAATCTTCATGATTATTGCTACAACCCTAACAAAAAAATTGTAGAATTTTGCAGGAAAAATCAAATACCAGTAATATGTTTTCCAAGAGGTATAAATAAAAACTATTTGAATTTTGCAGAAATAGTTAATCCAAATTGTTTAAGTTTAGATTATGAAATTGATCCAGTTTGGGCTAAAACAAATTTAAAAAACTTTTGCTTACAAGGCGGCATGGATCCAAAAATATTATTTAAAAATGAAAAAGAGATCTTTGAAGAGGTCGATAAATATTTAAATATTTTTAAAGGGTCTCCATATATTTTTAACCTAGGGCATGGTTTGTTGCCAGAGACGAATCCTGATACCCTGAAAAAAGTTATAGAAAGAGTTAATAATTTTAAATGAAGAAAGCTATTATTTTGTTTAACCTTGGGGGCCCCGACAGCCTTAATGCTGTAGAACCTTTTTTATTTAATTTATTTAATGATCCAGCTATTATTAGTCTACCTTCGTTTTTAAGGTTTCCATTAGCCAAGTTTATTTCAAAGAGAAGAACTCCAGTAGCAAAAGCTATTTACGCTGAAATGGGCGGTAAGTCACCTATTTTAGAGGAAACAAAAGCGCAAGCAGTAGCAATAGAAAATAGCATGCAAGATGAAAAAGATGAATACAAGAGCTTCATAGTAATGAGATGCTGGAATCCTAGAGCAACTGAAACTATAAAGAAAGTTAAAGAATTTAGACCAGACCAAATAATATTACTTCCACTTTATCCCCAATATTCAAACGCCACATCAGGCTCATCCATCAACGAATGGCTAGACATTTGTAAGAAAGAAAGCCTAACAGTCGAAACTAAAATTATTTGCTGCTATCCAACGGAAAAAGATTTTATTTTGTCCTATGCTAGTTTAATTAAAGAAAAAATTAATTTAAAGAAATTAAGCGAAACGACATTGATTTTCTCCGCGCATGGCTTACCAGAAATTAAGATTAAGCAAGGTGATCCTTATCAATGGCAAGTAGAACAATCGGTTAAAGAATTAGTTAGAAAACTATCAATTGAAAAATTAAATTATATTTTAAGCTACCAAAGTCGTGTTGGCCCACTAAAATGGATTGGCCCATCTACAGAAGAAATCATTAAAGAAGAGGCAATTAAAGGAAAAATACTAATTGTTGTTCCTGTGGCTTTTGTTTCAGAACACTCAGAGACTTTAGTTGAACTTGACATAGAGTATAAAAAACTAGCAGAAGAAAACGGTTCTAAAGAATACATCCGTGTTCCTGCTGTTACTGTCAACCGGGACTTTATTAATTCTTTAAAATCAAGCATACTAAAGGCCAGCGCTGGTGAAAGGTTTACATCATCAATTAATTGTCTCGAGAAATTTAAAAAATGTCCGCGGTTACAAGAAGTATAGAAAATGAATTATTACCTTTTATTTAAATCTCTACACCTAATATCAGTTATCTCCTGGATGGCAGGACTTCTTTACCTGCCTAGATTATTTGTTTATCACTCTGAAACATTTAACAATGAGGGAAAGAAAGAAACCTTCAAGCTTATGGAAAAAAGACTTTTTTTTTATATTATGAATCCTGCTATGATTCTATCATGGTTATTTGGTGTTTTATTAATACACACTATAGGACCTGAAAGTATTGGATATCTTTGGCTCCAATTAAAAATTCTGCTGGTATTACTAACGACCCTTTATCATTTTTTTCTTTTTCACTGTCTTAAAACTTTTGATCAAAATTATAGTAAATATTCACCTAAATTTTATAGAATTATAAACGAGGTTCCCACCCTTCTTTTAATTGCAATTATTTTTGTCGTTGTTTTTAAGCCATTATAGGGGTTGAATTCTTTTGAAAAAGACTTATATTTAGATCACTTACCTCTTCAATTTAAAAAATCATATATGAACCTACAAGAATTAAAAAAACAAAATCCTGCGGATCTTATTACGCAAGCTGAAAAATTAGGCATAGAAAATCCTAGCACCCTAAGAAAGCAAGAAATTCTTTTTGCAATACTAAAAAAACTTGCAGAAAAAAAAGAACAAATTACAGGAGCAGGCGTATTAGAACTTTTGCCAGATGGTTTTGGATTTTTAAGAGCCATGGAATCAAATTATTTACCTGGCCCAGACGATATTTATGTAAGCCCAAGTCAGATTAGAAGATTTGGTCTAAGAACCGGAGACACAGTGGAAGGTGAAATCAGATCCCCAAAAGATGCCGAAAGATATTTTGCACTACTACAAGTAACAAAAATTAATTTTGAAGAACCTGAAAAAGGAAGAAACAAGATTGCTTTTGATAACCTAACCCCGCTTTATCCAAATGAAAGAATAACCCTAGAAGTTGAATCAACTAAGATAGAAAAAAAACCAGACAATACTGCAAGACTAATAGATTTAGTCAGTCCAATAGGTAAAGGACAAAGAGCTTTGATTGTCTCACCACCTCGAGCTGGTAAAACTATAATTTTACAAAATATTGCTCAGTCGATTACTACAAATCACCCCGAATGCTATTTAATGGTTTTGTTAATTGATGAGAGACCAGAAGAAGTCACGGACATGCAAAGATCTGTAAAAGGTGAAGTTGTTAGTTCAACATTTGATGAACCGGCCTCTCGACATGTTGCTGTGGCTGAGATGGTAATAGAAAAAGCAAAAAGATTAGTTGAACATAAAAAAGATGTCGTAATTTTACTAGATTCTATCACACGACTAGGAAGAGCTTATAACGCGGTGATTCCAAGCTCAGGAAAAGTGCTGACCGGAGGCGTTGACGCAAATGCCCTACAAAGGCCCAAAAGATTTTTTGGTGCCGCTAGAAACATAGAGGAAGGTGGATCTTTAACAATTATATCAACTGCTCTGGTTGATACTGGTTCTAGAATGGATGAAGTAATATTTGAAGAATTTAAAGGGACTGGTAATTGTGAGTTAATTCTCGACAGGAAAGTTGCAGACAAGAGAATTTATCCAGCTCTTGACATAACCAGATCAGGCACAAGAAGAGAAGAGCTTCTTTTTCAAAAAGACGATTTATCAAAAATGAACGTACTAAGAAGAATTATAAGTCCTATGGGAACCATGGACGGAATAGAGTTTTTGATTTCAAAACTCAAAAACACGAAGAACAATGCAGATTTTTTTGATTCCATGAATAAGACTAGTTAATTTTTTTTCAATTTTTCCCCCCTACTTCTGTGTTACTAATTAATTAAATATGAATATTTATGCTCTCTCATCTGGTAGAGGACCCTCTGGTATTGCAATAATTAGATTATCTGGAAATAATGCACTAAATATTTCAGAAGCCATATCTAAAAAAAAAAAATTAAAATCTAAAGAAATAAATTTTTGTAAGTTTTATAACCCATCCAACAACACCTTAATAGATGAAGGTTTCTTATTGTGGTTTCCGGGCCCAAATAGCTATACAGGCGATGACTTAGTTGAATTTCACATACACGGTAGTAATGCGGTTATATCTTATTTTTTAAAAGTGTTATCAGAACAAGACGATTGTAGATTAGCAGAGGCGGGTGAATTTACTAAAATTGCTTTTCAAAATAATAAAATAGACTTAATAGAAGCCGAAAGTATTGGAGATTTAATTCACTCTGAAACAGAACTACAGCGACAACAAGCTGTGAATTTGGTGCAAGGGAATGCATCAAATTATTATAACAATTTAAGAGAAAAACTTATTAAATCACTGGCATACATAGAAGCAAAAATAGATTTTGCAGAAGATGATTTACCAGAAAGTGTTTTAAAAGAAGTTCAAAAATCAATAAAGGAAGTATATTCAGATATTAAAAAAATTTTAGAAGATCATAAGGTAGGTGAAAAAATTAGAGATGGTTTTAGAGTATCCATTGTAGGTGAAGTAAACGCCGGTAAGTCATCATTGCTAAATTTATTGTCAATGAGAAACGCAGCCATTGTTTCAGAGGAGAAAGGAACAACCAGAGACGTTATAGAGGTTTATTTAAACATCGATGGTTATCCGGTCATATTGGCTGATACCGCAGGGATAAGAGACTCCAATAATGAAATTGAAAAAAAAGGAATCTCGTTAGCAATTAATAAATCCAAAGAATCTGATCTGAGTTTAATTATGATTGATAACTCTTCAAAAAGTATTGATCGAAAAATTGAAAGTTTAATTAATGATGATTGTATTGTTGTTTTAAATAAATCTGATGTTTACAGTAAACAAAATCACAATTTTAGTAAAGTTCCAGTAGTATTAATATCAGTCAAAAATAATAAAAATATTATTCAACTAACAAACAAAATTAAAGAAAAATTAAGTAAAAAATTTATAAAATCAAACAATGTATTAATAACAAGAGAAAGACACAGAACTAAACTAAACAGTTGTTTAAAAGAAATAGACAATTTTCTGAAAAAAGATCAAAACAAAGATATAGAAATGGCTGCAGAAGATCTCAGATTAGCAACAAGACACCTAGGTGGAATAGTGGGAAAAGTGGATGTTGAAGAAATTCTTGAGTCAATATTTAAAGATTTCTGTATAGGGAAGTAGTTAAAATAACATCTTGTAAAATCATTTTAGAGTAATACATTTAGTATATGAATGATATGAGCTATGACGTAATAGTTATTGGTGGTGGACATGCTGGGTGTGAGGCAGCAGCAGCATCCGCTAGAATGGGTGTTAATACTGGTCTTTTTACACATAAAATAGAGACCATAGGTGAAATGTCATGTAACCCAGCTATAGGTGGTCTAGGCAAAGGACACCTAGTAAGAGAGATTGATGCACTTGATGGTGTAATGGGTCTTGTAACTGACAAGTCAGGAATCCAATTCAGATTATTAAATAGAAGCAGAGGTCCGGCAGTAAGAGGCCCAAGAACACAATCAGACAGAGCTCTTTACAAAGAGCACATGCAAAAAATTCTATTAAACTACAAAAACTTGACTGTAGTAGCCGACCCCGTTGTTAAATTTCTATTTGATGACGAGAACGATAAAATAGTAGGATTTGTCTGTGAAAGTGGGAAACAAGTTTTTTGTAAACAGCTAATTTTAACAACTGGAACTTTTTTAAATGGACTGATTCACATAGGTCAAAAACAAATACCAGCAGGCAGGTTTAATGAAAAACCATCAACCGGTTTAAGTGAACAACTAGAAAAGTATAATATTAAACTTGGTAGACTTAAGACAGGCACACCTCCACGTTTAGATGGAACTACAATTAATTATGACGAAATCGAAATGCAGGCTGCAGATACTGATCCTTATTTTTTCTCTTTTCTTACAAACAAACTAAGTAATAAACAAATTTCATGTGGAGTTACTCATACAAACAATGAAGTTCATAAAATAATAAGTGAGAACATACATCTCAGCGCGATGTATTCTGGTAACATCAAGGGTATTGGACCAAGATATTGTCCTTCAATAGAAGATAAGATTGTAAAATTTAAGGATAAAGAGCAACATCAAATCTTTCTTGAGCCTGAAGGTTTAAAGGACAATACTGTTTACCCAAATGGTATATCTACATCTCTTCCGGAAGAAATTCAGCTGCAAATGTTGGCTAAAATAAAGGGTTTAGAGGAGGTTAAGATGATTAGGGCAGGTTACGCTATTGAATACGATTATGTTGATCCAAGAGAGCTAAACGCAACACTAGAAACCAAAAAAATCAAATCTTTGTTTTTAGCTGGACAAATAAATGGAACCACGGGATATGAAGAAGCTGCTGCTCAAGGGTTGATAGCTGGTATTAATGCAGCATTAAAAATTAAAAATGAAAAAGAGTTTATACTAGATAGGTCAGAATCGTATATTGGTGTTATGATCGATGACCTTATTACTAAAGGTGTATCTGAACCGTATCGTATGTTTACATCTAGAGCGGAGTATAGACTTTCTCTTCGTGCCGACAATGCGGATCAAAGACTTACACCCCTGGGTATTAAAATTAATTTAGTTAAAAAAACTAGAGAGCTAAGCTTTCTAGAAAAACAAAAAAAATTAACTTCCGTTTATGATGCGCTGCAATCTCAATCAATGTCTCCAAATGTTGCTGCGCAGCATTCCATCAAGATTGCTATGGATGGAGTTAAAAGGACTGGTATAGAAATACTTTCTCAGAAGGACGTGACCCTAAATAAGTTGAGGAAAATTTGGGACGATATACCCCAATTTGAGAGAAACATAGATGAGCAAGTTGAAATTGATGCTCATTATTCTTCTTATCTAAAAAGACAAACTCATGACATTGCAGCCTTCAAAAAGGACGAAGGAATTGATATACCTATTGATATTGATTATGATAATTTTAGTGGCCTATCTAATGAAATTAAATCTAAGCTTAAACTAATAAAACCCAAAACACTTGGGCAAGCTCTACGAATAGATGGTGTAACTCCTGCTGCAGCAATTATACTTTTAGCATTTATAAGGAAATGTAGATATAAAGTATCTGCTTAATGACAGAAAAAGAAGCACAATCTATTTTACTTAATAAACTCCATTTTAGCCAAGATGCTTTATACAAGCTTGATATATTTTGTAGAGAAGTAATAGAATATAATCAAAAGTTTAACTTGATTGCTAAATCGACAGAAAATAGCATATGGGATAGACATGTCTTAGATTCTGCACAATTAGTAAAGTTTATAGATTTTAAAGATGGACTTAGCCTATCAGATTTGGGCACTGGAGCCGGTTTCCCCGGTATAGTTATTGCTATATTTAACAAAAACCCTAAATTTCACGTGAAACTTTATGATAAGTCTAGGGTTAAAATGAAGTTTTTAACAAAAGTATGTGATAAATTAAATATTAAAGCAGAATTATATGAGAATGATTATCGATCGCATATTATTGAAAGTGAATATATTATTTCTAGAGCTTTTAAAAAACTTGAAGAGCATATTCGTATTTCACGTGAAACAGTAAAAGTTAATCACACACTTATCATTTTAAAGGGTCAAAGTGCAGAGGAGGAGATAAAAAAACTTAACATTAATTTTAAATACAGTTATAGTTTAAAAAATAGTATCACTAGCCCTGATTCAAAAATATTAATAGTAGATATTAAAAAATAAAAATGAAAAAAATAATCTCAGTTATAAACCAAAAGGGTGGAGTTGGGAAAACCACAACAGTAATTAACCTGTCAACTGCTTTAGCACAACTAGGAAAAAAAATACTAGTAATTGATTTAGACCCACAAGGAAATGCAACAACAGGTCTTGGAAGATCTAACAACGAAAGTGAAAAAAATATTTACAAAGTCATTATAGGTCAAAACGACCTAAAAAGTTGCATACAAAAAAGTTGTGTAGAAAACGTTGATATCATTGGCTCAAACGTCAACTTATCAGGACTAGAAGTAGAAACTGCTAATGACCCTAATAGAGCCTTTCTCTTAAAAGAAATTCTAACAAAAGAAAATAAAGATTTACTGAGAAATTATGAAAAGATTTTTATTGATTGCCCGCCCTCACTAAGTTTGCTCACGGTGATGTCATTAGTTGTTGCTGATGAATTATTAGTCCCACTTCAAACAGAATTTTTTGCTTTAGAGGGTGTTTCACAATTAATAAAAACGATTGAGCGAATTAAAATTAATTTAAACCCTGATCTTGAGATACGAGGAATTCTTTTAACCATGTTTGATAAAAGGAATAAACTATCAACCCAGGTAGATGATGAAGCTAGAAAGTTTTTTAAAGAAAAAGTTTATAAAACAGTGATACCTAGAAATGTAAGACTGTCAGAGGCACCATCACATGGTGTTCCGTGCATTGTTTATGACAAAGCCTGTCTTGGCAGTCAATCTTATATTAGTTTAGCCAAGGAATTTGTTGAACAGGATATTATAAAATAATCTAATGGCTGAAGAAAAAAATAAAAAAGGTTTAGGAAGAGGATTAATGTCTCTGTTCGGAGACCAGGTAGAATCCAATAAAAGTAATGACTTTACTGATAAAAAAATAGATCCTGATAGCTCATATTTGTTAGTATCTATAAGCATTTTGAACAGAAATAGATTTCAACCAAGAATGTACTTTGATGAGACGAAAATAGATGAATTGGCTAAATCTATAAAAAAAAATGGATTAATTCAACCTATAGCAGTTAGACACGATAAAAATGAAACTTATGAAATTGTAGCTGGTGAAAGAAGATGGCTTGCTGCACAAAAAGCAGGTTTACACGAAGTACCTGTAATAATTTTAGATCTTAATGACAAGCAATCTTTAGAACTTGCAATTATAGAAAATATACAAAGAGAAGATCTTAACTCAATAGAAGAAGCTAAAGGTTATGAACGACTTATGAAAGATTTTAATTATAGCCACGAAAAATTATCGGAGTTTATGGGCAAAAGTAGAAGCCATATAAGCAATACTTTAAGACTCTTATCATTGCCTACAGAAGTGATTAAGATGGTGGAAAAAGGTACACTTACAGCCGGACAAGTTAGGCCTCTAGTCGGTAGGTTTAATGCTTTAGAGATCGCACAGTCTATAATAAAGGAAAAATTAAGTGCAAGATCAATTGAAAATTTAGTTAAAAATGAAAAAGAAAAAGAAGAAAAAAAATTTATACCCGTAAGAAAAACTGACCCACACGTCTTATTAGCAGAAAGAAAATTAGAGGAATCTCTTGGGCTGAAAGTTAAGGTAGTAGGTAAAAAAGACAATTCTGGAAAAATAATAGTTGAATATAGTAATCTTGAACAGTTCCAAATGTTGTCTGATTTACTCAGTAAGAAAAAGAAGCCTCTTTCACAAAAGTAATTATAAGATCTTTAATTATAATGCTATTCTTAATTTGGGAATTTTTTTTCATTAACACTTCAGCTGCCCCAATTCTAAGAGATGCCCGATTTAGTTTTTGTAAACTCCATTTCTCAAGCTGTTGTAGTAAAATTGGCTTGTCCTTCCAAAAAATTGGAGGCCTCATACTGTCCAAGGTCTTTTCATAATTATCTAATTCACTATTAGATTCTTGAATTTCTATAAGTTTTAAAACCCTATAGTTAAGATTATTTAAACAAAAAAAAGCATCATCTTCATGTATTTCTATCTCAGAAAGTAATTTATTAGTTAGTTTCTTTTCTCCCACCATAGCTTTATCTCTTATCTCATCAAAGCTTGTATTATTTTTAATATTTAAAATTTCCAAAAGTTGTATTTCATTAATTATTTTCTTGTTGAAATAGTCTTTTATTTTTACCAGTTCGTTTTGTATAATTTTTCTATTAGATCCAGAATTCCTGATAATAAGATTAATGAATTCTCCAGAAAGTCCCTTATAGCCCCTAAGTTCCTTGTTTATATAATTAACTAAAGTTCTGTCGTTATCAGCGTAACATGCAAATATTGCTAAATTTTTTTCTTTCTCAAATAAATTTCTTAATTTTGATTTTTTATCCAAAGCATCGCAAAATATATATATTTTTGTTTTCCCATCATTTTTTTCTAATGCCTGTGTGATTTCATTTAATATTTTATCTGTCACAGATTGTATAAATATAATTTTCCTCTCATTAAAAAGAGATTCGTTAACAATATTTTCGTATAAAATATTTTTATTTTTTATTATTTCAGATTCGAAAAAATTTATTATTTCAGATTCTTTATTGTGTTCCTTGAGTCTAGATTTAACATCGTCCTTAATTCCATCGTTTTCACCATATAGTAAGACAGCTTTATATTCATTTAAGATATTAAAATTTTGTTCTACGATATAACTTTTAAGTATCACTTAGTTTTAAAAGTAAGAATTATAAAATTTGTTATCTCCACAGATAGTTGCCGTACTAAAATTTTAGATGCATTCTTTTCATTATTAATTGTATTAGAGTAATTTTGCCCAGTATCGTAGTCCACAGTTTTAGAAAATGATTTATTAATTGTTTCTTGTGTTCTAGCATTTTTTAAAAATAAATCTCCATTAATTTTTAAAGTGTATCTTGTGACCCTGCCTCTTTTGTCTTTAATTTTATTTGATTTAGAAGTCAAAATATCTAATCGAACATTAACTTTATCTACGGCATCTTTATTAGATAATAAAATAATATTATTTTTTATCGCGTAAGCTATACGATTTTCACCATTAATTTCTATTTTTTGTAAATGAATTAAAGGTCTGTCTTGATTAATTTTTTTAAAACCACATGACGTACTTAAAGTTAAAATAAAAAAAAATAATACAATGTTAATTTTTTTTTGCATGAGAATTTATTTTATAAGATAATTTATTATTTTGTTTTTGACAAATATTATTTTTTTAATTTGTTTGTCTTTTAAATAAATTTTTATTTTAGTACTTTTTTTACTTTCATTTATAGCATTTTTTTCTTCTAAATCTTTTTTAATTTCTATAATTTCCCGAGTTTTTCCGTTAACTTGAATGGCGATTTTTATTTTTTCATTCATGATTAATTTATTATTAATTTCAGGCCACTTATCTATTTCTTTTTCACCTATTTGCTCTAGACATTCGTGTGCGAGGTGTGGTGTAAAAGGAATAAGGACCTTCATTAAGTTGGAAAAATTCTTCGTTAAGCTTTCATTACTTACATCTTTTTCCATATAGTTAGTTATTAAACTATAAATACTATAAACATTTGCTATCACCACGTTTAATTGCATGTCGTTAATCAAACTAGTAATTTTCGAAATATAATTGTTAAATTTAATATTAAACTCATCATCCTTTTCTAATTTTTTGTTTTCTCTTTTAATTATCAAGCTATTCAAATTGTACAATTTTTGTAAAAATTTATAAGCAGCAGCCACACCTTGGTTAGACCACTGTACATCTTTTTCAGGTGGACTATCTGAAAGAATAAACCATCTAACCGCATCTGCACCATATGATTTGATCATATTCTCAGGATCAATAACATTTTTTTTTGATTTAGACATTGACTCGGATGGTCCTACAAATACTTTGGACTTATCTAGTGTTTTAATGTGATTCATTTCACTAATTTTTTCTATTTCATTTGGATTTAACCACATTCCATTTTTATCCTTATAAGTCTCATGACAAACCATCCCTTGAGTAAAAAGACCTTTAAAAGGTTCTCTATCATTTATTTTAGGTTTATCTTTTTTTATTGCACGCATAAAAAATCTTGAGTACAAAAGATGAAGAATAGCATGCTCAACCCCCCCAATATACTGATCAACTGGCATCCAATAATTTAAATCATCTATATTAAAAGGCTCATTTTTACTTTGAGGTGAACAGAATCTCATAAAATACCAAGAAGAATCCACAAACGTATCAAGAGTGTCTGTTTCTCTAATCGCTGGTTTGCCAGTCATTTTTTCTTTTGTTTTTTTCCAAGTTGGGTGGTTTTCAAGCGGATTACCACTTTTATTTAAATCTATGTCTTCAGGTAATTTAATAGGTAGTTCTGATTTATCTACTGGAACAACACTACCATCTTCTAAATAAATCATTGGTATGGGACAACCCCAATATCTTTGTCTAGAAACTCCCCAATCCTTTAGCCTGAAAGATATTTTTTTTTGTCCAATTTTTTTTTGCTCAATCATTTCAACTATTTTTGTTTTTGCAGACTCTATTGTTAAGCCATTCAAAAAATCAGAGTTGATTAAAGTTCCATCTAATGTGTAAGCCTGATTTAATTTATTAAAATCTTTAGTTTTACTCTCGTCCTCAGTCACTACTTCTATAATTTCTAAATTATACTTTTTTGCGAAATCTAAATCGCGTTGATCATGAGCAGGGCAACCAAAAATTGCGCCAGTTCCATAATCCATCAATACAAAATTTGCAACAAATACAGGTATTTTTTTATCTTTAATAAAAGGATGTTTTACTTCTAAGTTTGTCTGAAAGCCCTTCTTTTCGGCACTCGCTAGTGCTTCTTCAGTTGTACCTGTTTTTAAACACTCTTCTTTAAATTTTAAAAATTCCTTCTCAGATTCAAATTCTTTACATGCAGGATGGTCCATTGATAGGGCTATAAAGCTTGCACCAAAAATTGTATCTGGTCTTGTAGTAAATACTTTAATTTTTTCCTTCTTATTAAGCAACTCAAAGTCTATTTCACAGCCTATGGATTTACCAATCCAATTTTTTTGCATTAATTTTACTTTTTCTGGCCAATTTTTAAGTAACTCAAGGTCACTTAATAATTCTTCCGAAAATTTAGTAATATTAAAAACCCATTGAGATAATTTCTTTCTTTCTACTGCTACGCCTGATCGCCATCCCTTACCATCAACTACTTGTTCGTTGGCCAAAACAGTTTGTTCTACAGGGTCCCAATTAACATAACTTTCTTTTCTTGAAACGAAACCCTTTTTATATAAGTCGATAAACAATTCTTGTTGATGTTTATAATAACTTTCATCGCAAGTAGATATTTCAAGATCCCAATCAATAGACAGGCCCAACATCTTAAGTTGGCGTTTCATCTCAGATATATTTTTTTTTGTCCAATCTTTAGGGTGAAGATTATTTTCTCGTGCTGCATTTTCAGCTGGTAGACCAAATGAGTCCCAACCCATTGGGTGCAAAACATTATATCCGTTTAAATATTTAAAACGGGCTATAACATCTCCAATTGTATAATTTCTTACATGACCCATGTGGATTTTACCAGAGGGATAAGGAAACATTTCTAAACAATAAAATTTTTTATTTTCCCTGGATCTATATAACTTTTTATCTTTAAATATAGATTGCCATTTTTTTTCAATAGATTGAAAATTTACACGCTCCATTTTTTAACTATTTATTTCTTCTTTGATTCTTTTTCTAGCAGTACGGCTTTTGTCAAAATAGAAGAAGTTAGCTCAGATTTAATTTTAGAGTTAAGCTCACTTGTTTTACAATTATTTATACTAGTACAATTTCTTCTATGAACAATAACCTTAATACTGTCAGACCTAATTTCATCTGACAAAAAACGAACTGTAATTTTTAAAGATTCATTAGAAGTTTGAGAGTCATTATACCAATCTGTAATAAGTACCCCTCCCGAGTAATCTACTGTGGATAGTGGTAAAAAATCTAATATCTCAAGTGATGCTCTCCAAAGAGGAGTAGAACTACTAAATTGAAATGCGCCACCACGATTTTTACCTCTTCCAATAATACTGTTAATGCTAGCACCTCTACCTTCATCAATATTTTTCCTTGCTTTTTCTTTTGCTGTAGAAGGTGATTTTCTTGCGTCTGTATATTTGTACAAACCACAGGAAGTTACTAATAAAAAAATTATGATTGAAAATAAAAAAGGTTTAACTTTAGCTGATTTCATTATTATTTTAATAAATTATTGATTTTTTTTATAAAGATATCTAATAATTCGTATTATTATAAGCTTATAATGATATAGCCTAGAAAATCTATATATACAGAGATAAATGATAGTTGTAAAATTATCACACTAATGAAAAACATGAGCTTTTACTTGAATATTCCTATTTGGTAACCGGTAATACATGTAAAAAGTGGTCAATATTAAATTTAATATTAATATAAAAACAAAGGAAAACAATGAAAACAATAACTAAACTGTTCTTAGTAATACTTTCAGCTTCTTCTTTGATATTATCAACTGCTAACGCAGGTGAACTAGCTGTTTCAGGTGGTGCAACTGCTACCTACAAAACAGGTGGTGCTGATATGTCAACAGGAAAAGGAATAGGTGTTTCTAACGAATTAAACTTTGACGCTTCAGGTGAACTAGACAATGGTTTCACATGGAAATGGCAAACACAATTAGATGACGCTGGCACTGTAAATGATGACACTAGACTAGAAGTAGGTACACCCTACGGTAAAGTTGGTTTCTACATTTCAGAAAATGACATTTCATCTAAATTAAAATACGATATAGGTGCAATGGGACCAGGTTCAGATTACGGCTCTCCTACAAGTATAGAATGGGGACCAACTATGAACTCGTATAACAACGTTGGAATATCTACACCATCAGGATTACTTCCTTTCGGTGGTTCGGTAGACTTTGCTTACGCTCCTAATCTAAGTAGTACTGCAGGTGCTTCAGCAAAAGCTTCTGGTACATCTGAAACTAAAGCAAAAGGTGACGATATGATGCAAGTAAGAATCATGGCTTCTCCAATCGATGGTTTATCAGTCGGTGGTGATTTAGCTTCACACAGTCAAGCTTCTGGATCAACAAGATATATGGCTTCAAGTGGTGGTGTATTCGCTAAGTACACAACTGGCCCAGTATCAATTGGTGGTGCGCGAACTGAATACGAACCAACTCAACTTTTCTCTACAGGTACAACAACAAGTTACGATACTAATATGTATGGTATCCAGTTTGCTGTTAATGATGCTTTATCA
>MDTF01001904.1_pt1 | contig 14562 bp, 15 predicted proteins | sample 811191 | NCBI WGS metagenome assembly MDTF01 (sample SAMN05326649, study PRJNA326480) | marine metagenome | isolation source: seawater | place: Southern Ocean | collected 2011
AAACAAGGTAATGCAAAAGCAGAACCCATAGCACCAGCGCCTATTATTACAATTTTAGACATACTAATCTTTAAAAAATATGTGTTTGATAATTAAAAAAATTGATATTAACTCAATTTTTCCAATAATCATAAAAATTATTAAATTTATTTTTGAAGATGTTAATAAATTTGCAAAATTTAAATTCTCTAAATTGAACATTTGTGAATTTACAGTATTTGTTAAGGTTAAGATGGATAATTTAAAGGATTTTTCAAATCCAATATTATCTAAAACTAGAAAACTTGATAAAACAAAAAGACTTAAAAAAAAAGAAATAAAAATAAGAAAAGAAAATTTTATATTTTCGTCTGTAATTTTTCTTTCAGAGCTAAAAATAGTTTTATTGACGATGCTATTGGGGCTAATTAATTTAATGATTTCAGAAGATGTTATTTTTAAGAGTATATAAAATCTTGCTAATTTAATTCCAGAAGTATTAGATATAAGCGATCCACCAATAATTGTAATAAATAGAAAATATAAACTTAGATTATTATTGGATTGAATTAAAGTTAATCCAGAATTTGATAAACTACTTAGAACGCTTATAATTAAATCAATACCGCTATTATTATTAAAATAGATCAATAAAATAAGAATTAAAGATAAAAATAATAAGTATAAATCTTCTTTATGTTCTCGAGTTAAAATTTTTTTGTCAAATATATTAAAAATTAAATAAAAGTTAAACATTCCAACGAGCAGTGAAAAAATAAAAATTATTTTTTGAAAATTTGAAAAAATTATATTACTTAAAGAATTTGTTGGAAGAAATCCTCCCCCAGATATTAATGTCATGCTTAGATTTAGAGAATTAAAGAGTCTTACTTCGGAAGCATTTAACAATAAGAATAAACCAAAGCTTAAAATACAGTAATAAACAAAAATCTTTAATATATTATTTCTTATATTTTCTTCTGAGTTAAAATTACTATATCCAGAATAAGTAAGTGAGATCATTTTATAGTTAAATTTTTTATTTGAGAAAAATAAAACTATGAAAATTAAAAAATATAAACCTCCAATCCATTGTGATGATGAGCGCCATAAAATCAGAGTTGGATCTAAATGTTTAATATTTTTAAATATTGAAAAACCTGTTCCAGTTAATCCTGATATAGATTCAAAAAATGCATTAATAAAAGTAACTTGATAATTACTCAAATAAAAAGGAATGGCTATTAAAAACGCAACTAATATGTAAACAACAATAATCAAAAATAACTGTTCAATAAAATTAATTTTTTTTGGAGAGTTTTTGCCTAAATATAAAAGTCCTATCCCAATAGATAAAGAAACGAGAAGTGCAGTAAAATAAGTATCTATACTTAAAAAATAATCAAAATAGGATGAGTATAAAATATTTATGAATGCTAAAAAACTAATAGGAAAGCAAAATAAACTTAGAAAATAACTTATACTTTTGAAATTCATTTTAAATTAAATTGAGCCTAGGCTAAAAATACTCTCAACAGCTTTTAATTCTTCTCTCTTTGCTAAAAATACTACTAGATCATCTTTTTCAAAGATAAAGTTTGATCTTGGAATAATAACTTGATCCTTTCTAACTATAGCTCCAATTCTTATGTCTTCGGGTAAATTTGCATCTCGAATTTTTTTATTTAATAACTCAGATTTTTCTAAAATTTTTGCTTCAATAAATTCGTATTCACCATCTAGTAAAGAATAAACCGTACCTATTGTTCCCTTATGAACATGTTCCATTATTCTTGAAACAGTGGTCATTCTGGGGTCAACTAAATCATCAATATTTAAAGAATCTTTTAAAAGATTGTAATTAGTTTTATTTACAATAGCTATAGTTCTCTTTTTTAAACCAGTTTTTTCAGCCAACACACATACCATCATATTATTCTCATCATCATTAGTTAATGCTAAAACTGTTTCTGATCCTTCAAGATTTGCTTCTTTGAGTATATCTTCGTCAAGCGCATCTCCATTTATAATAATTGCAGATGATAATTCATTGGCAATTTCTTCTGCTCTCTTTTTATCTTTTTCAATAATTTTTACTCTTAAATTTTCAAAATTTTCTTCAAGCATTTTTGCTAAATGCAAGCCTATGTTGCCGCCACCAATTATTAGAACATTTTTAGCTACTTTTTCCTCATGTCCAAAAGACTTTAGAATAGGATTAAGTTGATCACTACTAATTACAACATAAACATTGTCACCCTCTATCATTTGGTCATCTTTCTTAAAATAAATAAATTTTTCTTTTCTCAATGCTCCAAGAATATTTGCTTTAAAATCGGGAAATTTTTCAGTTAATTTTTTCAGAGGTATATTTTTAATTGGACAGTTTTTTTCAATTGATATTTCTAACATTTTAACTTTATTTCCACCAAAAGGAACGTTGTCGAGAGCGCCCGGTGCTTCTAATCTTCTATATAAAGATTTAGCAACTTCCAGCTCAGGTGAAATGATAACATCAATAGGTATGTTGGATTTATTCCAAAGTTTACCCCATTTACCTTCTAAAAATTCTTTAGTTCTTATTCGTGCAATTTTTTTAGAGACGTTAAATAAAGAGCTAGCTAATTGACAGACTATCATATTAGTTTCATCATTTCTTGTAACAGCAATAACCATGTCTGCATTTTCAGCACCGGCGTTTTCTAGCACTGTAGGAAGTGTAGCCCTACCAACAATACCTTTTACGTCCTGAGTATCATTAATTTTTTTTATATCTTCAGAAGATTGATCAATTACTGTAACGGAGTGTCCTTGAGCAGATAATTGTTTACTAATTGAAAGGCCCACTTTTCCAGCTCCACAAATAATAATATTCATGTTAATTTAAACCTTTAATGCCCAGAGATTTTAATTTTCTATGAAGAGCTGATCTTTCCATTCCTATAAAATCTGCGGTTTTTGAAATATTACCATGATGTTTTTTGAGTTGATTTGTTAAATATTCTTTTTCAAAATATTCTCTAGCTTCTTTTAAGGGTGATTTAAAAGATTCTTCTAAAATATTTTTATCATTTATAACTCTAGAAGAAGGATTTAGAATATCCTCTATAACACGATTAATATTATCCTTACTTTCATTTGCTGATAAAATTGTAATTCTCTCAACTAAGTTTCTTAACTCACGCACATTACCTGGCCAATTATACGTGTATAAACTATCATTCTTAATATCTATTTTTGGTTGTTGAACTCCATTAATTTCAGATAGTTTATTTTTAAAATAATCAATTAATAAAGGAATATCTTCTGTTCTTGTTGCTAAAGAAGTAAGTTCTATAGGTATAACGTTTAGTCTATGATAAAGATCTTCTCTAAACCTATTCATTGCAACTAATTGTTCTAAATTTTTAGAGGTTGATGAGATTAGTCTAATATTTACACTAATATCTTTTGAACCATTTAGTCTTTTAAATTTTTGATCAATTAAAACTCTTAAAACATTTGCTTGTGTTTCAAAAGGAATTTCTGAAACCTCATCAATTAGCAATGTTCCTTTGTTAGCTCTTTCTAGAGCACCAAATGAAATATTTCCGTCTTCAAATTCTTCACCAAATAATTCTTTTTCATATGTTTTTTCTTTCAATAATGAAGCATTTATAATAACAAATGGTTCATTCAATCTTGCAGAATTTTTATGAATTTTTCTAGCAACTAATTCTTTACCAGTTCCTGTAGGGCCAGAAATTAGCACCCTGCTCTCAGTCGTTGAAAGTTTTTCTATAATTTTTTTAACTTTAGTGATGGCTGGACTTTTGCCAATCAGTTCAAATGAATGAAATAATTTATTTTCAATAATATTTTTTTCTTTTTTAAGTTCTGATGACTCTAAAGCTCTATTAACATAATTCAAAATTTTTTCTTTAGAAAATGGTTTTTCAATGAACTCATAAGCGCCTAGTCTTATAGCTTCTACGGCAACTTGAACAGTTGCATGGCCAGAAATCATAATTACTGGAGTTAATTTATTTTTTTTAGCAACTAATTTTAAAAGGTCAATTCCATCTTTATCTGGTTTATCAAGTTTTATATCAATGATTGCTAAATCTGGTAATCGTTTGTTTATCTCTAGTACAGCTTGGTCATAATTAGCTGCAGCACGAACTTCAAATTTTTTTTCTTTTAAAATATTACAAATTAGGAATCGTATATCCGGATTATCGTCTATGACTAGAATTTCTTTAAGCATTTATTTTTGGTAATGAAATTTTAACAACTGTACCTATCCCATTTGATTTATTTTTAATTAAAATATTTCCGGAATGTTCATTGATTATTTTAGTTACTATTGGTAAGCCTAATCCTGTTCCCGTTTTTTTTGTTGTGAAATAAGGCGTCATAGCTTTTTTAGCGTCTGTAATACCTGGGCCGTTATCTGTCAATCTAATGACTATATAGTCATTATTATCATCAATATCTATGTCAATATTTCCTTTAAAAACAGGGTTTTTTTTGGATTTTTCTAAAATTGCTTCTTCTGAATTTTTAATTAAATTAATAAATACTCGATTAAGTTGATCTTCATCACCGTTAATAAAGATGTCTTTATTGTTTTTATTTAAGTTAATTGAGTTCTTTGAACTCATTTTAATAAAATCTACAGACTGTTTTATTGATTTAATAATACTAATTTTTTTAAGTATTGGTCTTGGCATTCTCGCAAAATTAGAAAACTCATTAACTAGTTTTTCAATATCTTTGATTTGCCTATTAATAGTCTCTAAATATTTTTCAAATTCTTGACTTTCATTTTTTAATTTATCTTTATATTTTTCTCTAAGGCTATCTATTGATAGCTGTATAGGTGTTAAGGGATTTTTAATTTCATGGGCTAATTTTCTAGCAACTGTTTCCCACGCTTCATATCTTTCTGTTGTAAGAAGTTTATCTTGTTGTTCTTTTAATCTTTCTATCATTGAGTTAAAATTTTTGTTTAGTTCTTTGAATTCTTCATCTGTATCTAGATCTGGAACTTTAACATCAAGAGCACCTTTGCTAATTGAGTCAGACGCACTAATTAAATTAACTATAGGTCGAGTTAGTCTAGAAGCAAAGGTGACAGCTATAGCGGTAGATAAAAATAATAATAGAGTAACAACAATTATGTAAATAATTGCAAAAGTAATTTTAATACCTGTTTGACTATTTTCAACAGAATAGTAGAAATTAACCGCTTGTTCTGTTTCATTTAGATACCTTAAAATTTCAGGATCAATATTTCTTGATATATATAAATAGGTATCAACTAGAGAGTTTAATTTAGTCATTACTGTTGTTTTGTTTTCTAGGCTTTCTGAAACAAAAACCGGCTTACCTTGTAAAACTTGGTCGTAATCTTCATCTGACGGTATTACAAATTCTTCTATCATATCAGTAGAGTCTGAGAGTAAAACATTACCCAAACTATCAATTAAATAAACATTATCGATTCTTCTTAAAATTTTTTCGGATAAAACTATATTTTTAAATCGGTTAGGATTTGAATAATAGAGATTTGAAGATCGATTTAAACCTACACTCATTAAAATTACATCTGATAGAACATTTTCTTTACTTTCTTCCAGGTAATTTTTTGCTACATCAAATGAATTATTAACGGCTTTAGTAATTTGTTTATCAAAATATTTCTGAATACCAAAGTTAAAAATAAATAATGAAAATATAGCAACAATTAAGGAGGGGATTACAGTAAACAATGAAAAGACAGAAATGTATTTTAAATTAGTTTGTGATCCTTTTTTATCTTTTTTACTTGTGTTGTAAAACATGTAGAAATTTCTAAAAATTAAGGTAAAAAAAATTACTAGCAAAAAAATATCAATGATTAATAAGTTTTGTAAATTATTATCTGTTAATGGGAAGAACCCTTCATTGATAAAGGTTAAAAAAGTTACAATCCCCATAAAAATACATAAAAATGAGGATAAAATAATCCAATTAAAATTTTTAATAATTTTAAACATCTGAAATAACCATTAAATATCTATATAAATATTATATAAGTTTATACCATGAGTTTGTGTTTAATAGTTCTTGCTGGAGGAGATAGTCGTAGATTTCAATCTAATATTAGCAAATCCTATCAAAAAATAGGCGGCAAATCATTAGTTGAAATAAGTGTTATTAAAGCACAGCAATTTAAACAAATTAAAAAGATTATTCTTGTTTACAATAAGAAAGACTTAAAACGAGCCAGGTTACTTAAATTAAAAAATGTTAACTTAATTGCTGGAGGTAAGAACAGACAAGAATCGACTTTTAACGCTTTAAGATATTTGATTAATAAAAAAAATATCTCTAAAGTTCTTATTCATGATGCGGCAAGACCAAATTTTTCTTTAAAATTATTTAATTCGATTATTAAAAATATTAAAAATAATAGAGCGGTAGTTCCAAAAATTAAAATCCAAGATGCTGTCAAACAAATTATAGAGTCTAGTAAAGAAGAATATATTTTAGGGAAAAAAAGAACTAATCTATTTTTAACTCAAACGCCTCAAGCTTTTAATTTGAAAGAAATTTATGAATTACATAAAAAAAATTATTCTAAATACAAGGATGATGACATTTCCTTATATATGGATCTTAATAAAGTTAAATTTATCGAAGGTGAAAAAAGTAATTTCAAAATTACCGATCAACAAGACCTTACAAATCTCAAAAAAATTTATAAATCACAAATTAATGTAGGCATAGGTTTTGATGTTCATAGACTCGTGCAAAAAAGAAAGTTATATTTAGCAGGTCTTTTAATTAAATCGTCATTAGGTACTTTAGGTCATTCTGATGGTGATCCAGTTTTACATTCTATTATAGATGCAATTCTTGGTGCTTGTAAATTAGGAGATATTGGACAAATGTTTTCTGATAAAAGTAAAAAATTTAAAAACATAAGATCAACTGTGTTGTTAAAACAAGTGATAGAATTAATTAAGTCAAAAGGATATTTTATAAACAATATGGATATAAATATCATTTCTCAAACTCCTAAAATTCAAAAATACAAAAAAAAAATGATAGCTAGTATTTCTAAACTTTGTGAAATTAATAAAAACCAGATAAATATTAAGGGCAAAACTACAGAAAAATTAGGAGTGATTGGAAAAGAAAAAGCTATTGCTTGTGAAGTAGTGGCTTCAATAATTAAATATGATTAAAACTTTCAATTATTTATTTGTTACTTGTTTTGGAATTGGATCTTTTAGATTTGCTCCAGGCACAATTGCTTCGTTTATAACAGCAATTTTTTTATTTAGTTTATTTCATATTATAAACCTATCTAATAACATTATATTAATCTCTCTGCTTTTAATCTTTGTGTATTCATTTTATGCTGTAAGCGAATATATAAAAGATAATGAAAATAAAGATCCAAAAGAAGTTGTTATAGATGAGTTTATCGGTCAATCGATTCCAATTTACCTTTATGAAATAGCTCATGGGGTAATAAAAAATCCACAAGAGGCAGCTCTATTTTATTTATATATTTTTATTCTTTTTAGGTATTTCGATATAAAAAAACCTTTCCCAGTTAACTACTTCGATAAAAAATTTAAAAATAGTTTTGGGGTTATTTTAGATGATGTTGTTGCTGGATTGTATGTAGTTCTTACACTAATTATTTTTATGATAATAAAATCAAAATTTTTCTCATGAATTTGAACCAAAAAATTGTCTCTCTTTTAAAAAGAAAAAAAATTAAAATATCTGTTGCTGAGTCTTGTACTGGCGGAATGCTTTCAAGCGCTATCACTTCTGTAAATGGATCTTCAAAGGTTTTTTCTTTAGGTTTTGTTACCTACTCTAATCAATCTAAAATAACTATATTAAAGGTCCCTAAAAAAATTATTCTAAAATATGGCGCTGTTAGTATTCAGTGCTGCTTGGCTATGGTTAATAATATCAGTAAAATCAGTAAGTCAAAAGTATGTGTTTCTATTACCGGGATAGCCGGTCCTAAAGGTGGTATAAGACAAAAACAAGTTGGTTTAGTTTATATTGGAATAAAAATTGGCAAAAAAGTTATTATAAATAAATGTAACTTTAAAAACAAAGGAAGAGCATTTATTCAAAAGCAGGCAGTAAATAAATCACTTAATCTTCTTTTAAAATTAGTTAAATAGGGTAGCTAAATTTAGGGCTAATAATCAGATTTAAAAGGTGTGCTGTAAAACTATTTAATAAAAAAAAAATAGTGAAAACATTCAAATAAAGTATGAAGACTAGAAAGTTACGGTTTCTTTTTCTTTTTAATAATTGTTCATTTTCAGGCTTCCAATTTTTGTTTGGTGATATGAAATCATAAGAAAACATCCAATAAGTTTTGTCATTCTCATTAGGATCACCTGTTCTTATTTTTTTTATGTACAAGGATAGAATTTTAAATATAAAAAAAAAAATAATTAATAAAACTGAAACTATAAACATTACTTGTACAATTTAATGGCTCTTGCTTCGAATGCTTTTGCAATTCTACCTAACCCAAGTTGAAAAGAATTTTTCATTATTTTATTTAAAATTGAATTTTTTAATTCAAAATCAATAAAAAATTCAAGTTGAGTATTGTTATTGATTTCTTTGAAGAACCACTCATTCTTAAGATGCTTTAGCGGGCCTCCTAAATTAGTTACAATAATTTTGTCAGCCACCTTGTGGTAAGAAACGTGACTTGAAAAAGTTTCATTTAAAATACTTTTTCCAACTTTTAGATCACCATTAAAAGTGATTAAATCAGCACTTTCATTTTTATCATGAACTTTTCCTTCTATACACCATGGAACAAACTCTGGATATTTTTCAATATCAAGTACCATTGCGATAAGTTGATTTTTTTTACAAGGAATAATTTTTTTTATTGAAGTAGATGACATTCAGTTTTTTTATTCCTTGCATCCTGCAACTTTCTAAAATCTTCATCTGCATGATAAGAAGATCTTGTTAAGGGAGATGAAGAAACTAATAAAAAACCTTTTGTCTTTGCGATATTCTCGAACTCCTTAAATTCATCAGGGTGGTAATAACGTTCTAAAGGATGATGTTTTGTTGAAGGTTGTAGATATTGGCCAATAGTAATAAAATCAACCTCTGCAGATCTTAAGTCATCCATGACTTGAGCTACTTCTTCTTTAGTTTCTCCTAAACCAACCATTATTCCAGATTTAGTAAAAACTTTTTTATTGAATGCTTTAGCATTTTTTAAAAGTTCCAATGAAGCAAAATAACGAGCACCTGGTCTTACTTTTGCATAAAGTCTAGGTACAGTTTCAATATTATGGTTAAAAACATCCAGATCAGCCTCTAATATTTTTTTGTAAGCTTCACCTTTTCTTAAAAAATCTGGAGTTAAAACTTCAATAGATGTTGTAGGGTTTTTTTCTCTTGTGGCTTTTACAACATTATAAAAATGTTCTGAACCTCCATCATCTAAATCATCTCTATCTACTGATGTAATTACAACATGTTTTAAATTTAAGCTCTTTACAGCAGTAGAAATTTTTGCTGGTTCAAAAATATCAAGGTCCTTAGGTTTCCCAGTTTTTACGTCACAGAATGCACAAGCTCTTGTACATGTATCTCCCATAATCATAAATGTTGCGTGTTTTTTACTCCAACACTCAGTAATATTTGGGCAATTAGCCTCTTGGCAGACTGTAACTAGGTTATTCTTATTTACAACTTGTTTCGTTTGAAAGAAGACCTGTGAGTTTACTATTTTGGATCTAATCCATTCAGGTTTTTTTTTTATTGGATTAATTGGTTTGTTAATTTTTTCGGGATGTCTAGCTTTTTTAATCATTTTAATTTAATTATTATTTCATCTTCCGTAACGTACCCAAATCTTTCTCTATAAAGCATATCTAAATAATCTGGATCATTTTTATTTATTAATGAAATTTTATGATCTAAATCTGTTAAATCAACAGTTAATTTAGCATCTTTTTCAATTAATTCTTGATAACTGTTTTTTTTATCAAAGTATGATATTAAGCCTCTCTCTCCACCTACTAGGTTAATCCCAATATATAAAGTAAAGAAAATATTAAATAAAAGAAATTTTTTTTTTTTTAAACTCTCTATAAGTTTCATGAACTAGATTTTAGCCATTTTGACTTGATTGCCAAGTTCTTCTTCTATACGCAATAATCTGTTGTATTTAGCTACTCTTTCAGATCTAGCAAGTGATCCTGTTTTTATTTGTGATGACATTGTGGCTACAGCCAAATCAGCAATAAAAGTGTCTTCAGAGTCTCCAGAGCGGTGCGAAATAATTGTATTGAAATTTGCTTTTTTTGCCATTGAAATTACTTCAAGAGTTTCTGTTAAAGTTCCTATTTGATTTGGTTTTACAAGAATGCTGTTGGCAGATTTTTCTTTAATACCTTTATCTAAACGTTTGGTGTTCGTAACAAACAAATCATCACCCACTATTTGAACATTTTTTCCAATTGCATCTGTAATTTTTTTCCAAGAACTCCAGTCTTCCTCAGCAAAAGGGTCTTCTATAGATTTAATAGGATAATCAGCTGTTAGTTTCTTATAATAATTAACTACATCATCTACTGGTGTAAAATTTTTAGATTGAATCGAATATTCACCTTTGTTATTCATTAATTCATTTGCAGCAACATCTAAACAGATAACTATATCACTTCCTGGTTTTAAATCTGATTTTTCAATAGCTTGTACAATTAATTCAAGTGCTTCTTCATTAGTGTTAATTGATGGGGCAAAACCACCTTCATCACCTACATTCGTAAGCATTTTTTTTGATTGAAGTATTTTTTTTAGATTTTGAATTACAAGAAAACATTTTTCTATAGCATCCATAAAATTTTTTGCAGATTCTGGCCTGATCATAAATTCTTGGATATTTAAATCGTTATCTGCATGTGCACCACCATTAATAATATTCATTAATGGAACGGGAAGAGAGTACGATTCTCCTAAATTTTTAAATAGAGACTGTTTATTAGATAAAGCAGAACACTTAGCATTTGCTAGTGAAACTGCTAAAGTAGCATTAGCTCCAAGATTTGTTTTATTTTCAGTCCCGTCTAATTCTAGTAAAACTTTATCTAAATTTGATTGATCATTAGAATTTAAACTTTTTAATTTTGAAGAAATTTTACTATTAATATTTTCAACCGCAGTGTTAACACTTTTGCCCAAAAATTTATTTTCATCTTGATCTCTTAATTCATGAGCTTCAAATGCGCCAGTTGATGCTCCTGAAGGGGAAATAGCTGTTGCTGAAATTCCATTATCCAAAAAAACTTCAGCTTCAACAGTAGGGTTTCCCCTGCTATCAAAAACTTGTCGACCTTTAACATTTTTGATTTTTGCCATTCTTTTATTTAACTAATTTATCAATTTCAGTTAATTTTTTTAATAAGGCTTTTACTTCATTCAAAGGAACCATATTTGGGCCATCAGAAGGTGCGTTATCTGGGTCTTCGTGTGTTTCCATAAAGATTGCACCAACACCAACAGCTATGGCTGCACGAGCTAAGTAAGGAACAAATTCTCTTTGCCCTCCACTCTTTTCACCCATCCCGCCAGGTTGTTGAACAGAATGTGTTGCATCGAAAACAATTGGAAAACCAAATTTAGACATTATAGGTAAAGCTCTCATGTCTGATACGAGTGTATTGTAACCAAAGCTAGCACCTCTCTCCGTGATTAAAATATTTTTATTTCCTGACTCTTCGATTTTTTTAATTACATTTGCCATATCCCACGGAGCTAAAAATTGGCCTTTTTTTACATTAACTATTTTGCCTGTTTTAGCGGCAGCAATTAGTAGGTCTGTTTGACGACACAAGAATGCTGGAATTTGTAAAACATCTACATGATCAGCAACAATTGAGCATTGCTCAGCTGTATGAACATCTGTTAAAACAGGTAAGCCAACATCTTTTCTAATTTTATCAAAAATGGGTAATGAATTTTCTAATCCCATTCCTCTCTTTCCCTTAAGGCTAGTTCTATTTGCTTTATCGAATGAGGTTTTATAAATTAAATTTATTCCTAATTCATTTGTAATTTTCTTAAGTTCTGTAGAAATTTTTATGGCATGCATTTCATTTTCCAGCTGACAAGGACCAGCAATTAAAGTGAATGGTTTGTCGTTTGCAATTTCGAAATTAGCGCATTTTACTTTATGATTTATCATTATTTATTCGTGTTGATTTCGCAGCCTTTATAAATGAAGAGAATAAAGGATGTGGAGCTAAAGGTCTAGATTTAAATTCGGGGTGAAATTGAACTCCAATAAACCAAGGATGGTCTTTAAGTTCAATTATTTCTGGTAATTTATTATCTGGAGATAAACCTGAAAAAATCATTCCTTTTTTTTCAAAATTATCTTTAAAATTAATATTTACTTCATACCTATGACGGTGTCTTTCATTGATTTTAGTGGATTTATAAATTTTATTAATCAAAGAGTCTTTTCTAAGTTTTGCTTCATAACTACCTAAACGCATAGTCCCTCCAAGATCTTTATCAGTTCCTTTCATGAGTTTTCCATCTTTACGCCATTCATTCATTAAACCAACTACAGAAGCTTTTGATGATCCAAACTCACTCGAAGTTGCATTTTTAATATTCAATTTATTTCTAGCAAATTCGATAACAGCCATTTGCATTCCAAAACAAATACCTAAAAAGGGAATTTTATTTTTCCTAGCATAATGTATTGCAGCAATTTTTCCTTCAGTTCCTCTTTTTCCAAAACCACCTGGTATTAAAATTCCGGAAACTCCATTTAATTTTTTTTTAATTTCACTTGGTTTTAAATAATCAGACTCTATTCTTACTAAATTAACTTTTAATTTATTAGCAATTCCTCCATGAGTTAAAGCTTCATCTAAAGATTTATAAGCATCTTTTAACTCTACATATTTTCCAATAATTGCAATGTTAACTTTATTTTTCGTATTTAAAACTAAATGAGTAATTTTCTTCCAAGGTTGTAAGTTAACTTTCTTTTTAGATTTCATTTTAAAAAATTTTAACACTCTTTCGTCTAATTTTTCTTTATTAAAACTTATTGGAGCTTCATAAATAGTCTTAACATCAACAGTTTCAATAACATCATCTATTGACACATTACAAAATAAAGAAATTTTCTTTCTTTGGTCCAAAGGTATAGGTCTCTCAGATCTACAAATAATAATATCTGGTTGAATACCTATGCTCCTTAGCTCTTTAACAGAATGTTGCGTAGGTTTTGTTTTAATTTCATCAGAAGTTTTCATGTATGGAACTAAAGTAAGGTGAATAAATAAAGTATTTTTTTTATTCATTTCATTGGAAAATTGTCTAATAGCTTCTAAAAATGGAAGACTTTCAATATCTCCTACTGTTCCTCCTATTTCACAAATTACAAAATCTTCTTTAACTACATCGTGTTTAATAAACTCTTTTATTCTATTCGTAATGTGAGGGATAACTTGAACAGTTTTACCTAAATATTTTCCTTGTCTTTCTTTTTTTAAAACATCGTTATAAATTCTACCAGTAGTAATATTGTCAGATTTTTTTGCAGAAATTCCAGAAAATCTTTCGTAGTGTCCTAAATCTAAATCAGTTTCAGCTCCATCATCTGTAACAAAGACTTCTCCGTGCTGAAAAGGACTCATTGTTCCAGGATCAATGTTTAAATAAGGATCTAGTTTTCTAATCCTAACTTTGTATCCTCTTGATTGTAATAAATAAGCAAGTGAAGCAGATGACAATCCTTTACCTAAAGATGAAACCACGCCGCCTGTTACAAATATGTATCGCGCCATGGAAGTATGTTATACTTTAATTTCTGTTAATTACAAAGTCTTAATCATTTTGACTGAGGTATTTGTGGAAGATTTGAATTTTCTTCCTCTTCTTTTTCAAGAACAGATTGTGTTTCACGAAACTCGTCTCTTGATATTGCTACAATAGCAATACTGCAAATGATAAATAAAGCGGCAACAATTGCTGTAAATTTAGTTAGGAAGGTTCCCATTGTTCTTGCTGACGTGAAATTATCTTGTGAAACACCTAAGCCTAAGGCGCCACCTTCTGATCTTTGTAAAAGTATAGAAATAATTAGAATTACAGCTAAAATAATATTAAGAAGAATTAATAAACTTTCCATGGTGATTATCTATAGTAATTCTTTATTATATCAATAAATTTTTTAGAGGATTTCGAAGCCCCACCTATTAAAAAACCATCAATTTCCTTAATTTGTTTATACATTTCTACATTGCTGCCATCAACTGAACCACCATAAAGAACTGCAGGACTATTTTTCTTAAATATATTTTTTAGTACTTTTTTAATATGGATGGTTGTTTTTTGTAATTCTTGTGCAGTTGGTATTTTACCTGTGCCAATAGACCAAATTGGTTCATAAGCAACAATAACATTATTTTTATTAAATTTTTTTTCTAAAACGTTAGTTAATTGTCTTTTTAAAACACTCAATGTTCTATTATTTTTTTTTTCAGATTTATTTTCACCTATACAAAAAACAACTTTTAA
>MDTF01001071.1_pt1 | contig 14557 bp, 13 predicted proteins | sample 811191 | NCBI WGS metagenome assembly MDTF01 (sample SAMN05326649, study PRJNA326480) | marine metagenome | isolation source: seawater | place: Southern Ocean | collected 2011
ATATTTATCAATTAAAGTTCCATTAGAAGTAACACCCACATGAATATCATTTTCATGAAAATAATCTACAATAGTTCCAAACTCAGGATGTGCCATCGGTTCACCACCTCCAATTAAAACTACAGCCTTTACTCCAATTTCTTTGAATTCTTTTGCTAAGTCTTTAATTCTTTCTCTCTCAAATCCTCCTTGATTTAAAAGATTGGCACTTATGCAACCATGACATGCCAAATTACATGCTGTAGTTGGATCAAGCTCTATAACCCATGGTCTAGATTTTTTATCAGCCAAATATTCATCAAATCTCTCTAAAAAATTTTCTTGTAATATTTTATTACTTAAGGATAAAGCTTTCTCTTTTGACATCATTAACTAATTACACGAGCATAAAGATTAGTCAATAATTTAATTATTGAAAAAAATATCTTTGAAAGTATGAGTTTATTAACCTCCTATAGTGACTATACCGTCTTATTTTGAGGTTTTAATAGTTTATTATATCTTAATTAAATTCAATTTCTCCAATCTTACAAGTTCATTTAAAAGATCATCTGTGTTTGTCTTAATTTTTTCTGAAATATCTATTAAGTCATCAGATCCATCCGCATATGAAAGTAAATTTATCAATTTTTGAATTTCTTTCCACACACTTTCATTTGGCCATTTACTCACATTAGGGTAAAGCCCTCTCTTACCTAGTTGAGGTTCGCAGAATGTTGTTGTTTTATATCTGAAATTATTTTCTAAAATTCTTATAACTCTTAGATAAACATTAAATGCACCTTGAAAACCCTTAGGACTAATAAAACTCATATCATCTTTTGATGTGTGGTATTCTTTATAATTTCCATATTTGGTTCTTAAAATGCTTGCAATAGGTAAATCAACATTAGGTGAACAATATCTTCTCTCATCGCTCCCACTCTCTAAAAATAAATATTCTTTATAAGATTTGACAAAATTATTTAATACATGTCTTGCAATTTTGTCTGATAAAGAGTCACCTTTCCGACTTGGAATAAATGAATAATTTTTATCGTCACCTACACAACTTAAAACATATCCAGCAACTACATTTTTTTTTAATATTTTCAAATTATTTTTAATATAAGTAATCGCACCTAAATTTTCTGGGTGAAACACTATTCGGTAGGAATATCTTCTATTTTTTAAAGCACCTATAAATTCTGCAAGATAAGTCAAAAGAGATGGTCCTGATACCTCATTATTGGCTAGCGATGGATGACAGATATAAGATGTTAAAAGAATCTCTTTATTGCTCCTGCCTTTTATTAAAAGATCCGCATAAGTAAGAGAACCTTTTTTTAATGTTGAGTTTATAAAAACTTTATATGTTCCTTTTTTTAAACTTTTATATTGATTATAACTCAAGCAAAAACCCCAGCTTTTTTTATAATAGCTAGTTACATAAGGTATTGCTGTTGGTAATTCTTTTTTATAATGAAGATGTTTTTTAAGTTCATCTAAACTAATAGACTGATTAATTGGAGTAGAATACCCAACCACATGTAAATTGTTTTCTTTAAATTTAATTATTTTTTTTCCAGTTGGATCCACTATATATGCATCTACAATATTCCACTCATATGGGATTTTCCAATCAAATACTTTTGTGTTGCTTGGTACCTCATGAATTTTTAATTTAGGTAATTTTTTTTTAATCAATTCTAAAGTTAATCTATTTCCATTTCCCATTAAACTTCTATTTATGGGAAATATTTTTTTTGCAAAATTATAGATATCAGTTCCCTTTTGAGGAATTTTAAAATTATTTATCTTAATTCTTTTCATTATCTCTATCTTTTATCTACAAGGTGGTTAATTCGACTGTAAATTTTCTTATTAAAATTTATATATTTTTTAGGAACTGATTTAAATAGCTTATTAGCATGAAGTTTGGCATTAAAAATCTTAATCATATGATTTTCTAATAAATCTTCATTTTTACAAATGGTTAAATTCTTTATTTTTTTAAAATAATTTTTTTTTTTAATAAAAGTATCACCAAACTGAAGACTAATGGTTGGCTTGTTGCACTCTATAGATTCTATAAGCATCATTGAAGTAATTCCTATTACACAATCCTTATTTAATAAACTTTGAAAACTCTCCTTCTCTTTATCAAGAGTGATTTTTAAATTCTGCTTATATTTTTTTGATTGGTTATTAATAAAAACATAAAAAGGTTTATTTTCAGATGGATGTGGTTTAATAAAAATATTAATCTTTACACCTTTATTTTTTTGAATTTTATTAACAACATTTAAAAATGTATTAATTATTTCTTTTTGGTTAAAAAAAACTTCATTTCCATATTTAATATCATTTTTTTTTGGAACTTCGTTGGGTGTTGAGATATACAGAATATTAAAATTTTTTTTATCAATTTTTTTTTCATTTTTGGAATTAAACTTTACGACTGTTCTACCAACCTGAGGTAAACCAGCGAAAAATAATTTATTTTCATATATTTTTTTTTTTGATAATATTTGATAAGTTTTAATGTCTGGAACACCGATCAAATCTAAAGGCAAATAGTTGAATTTTTTTTTATTTTTTTTTTGTACTCGTTTTAGTGGATAGCTCCAAGAGTCTAATATTGTCATGGTTTTTATTCCCAACAAACAGGCTGCTTCAGAAAAATTTAATTCAAAAAAATTATTTCCATTAGATCCACAAAAGACTAAATCTGGAGATATTTTTTTTAAAATTTTTAGTGCCTTCTGACTAGATGTCTTATTATTATAATAGATTTTTTTTTCTTTAATTGATTTAAAATTTTTATTTGTTATTAAGGCATCTGAGAAAATTATAAGTATTTGAAATTTATTTCTTAATATTTCTATAACAGATTTTGCAACAACCATACTACCAGCAGCATTAATTATAAAACATATCTTTTTCATTAATTATTTTAATTGGTCTAGATTTGACCAAACTTTTTCAAAGGCAAATATAACTTTTTTTAACTTTTTTTTGTCAAATTTTAATAAACTTATAGGTAAATTAATATACCTATATTTTAAAGTCTCCTCTGCTACCGGGCATGTTTTTGGGTCATTATAATTAATCTTATTTATTTTTTTTCCAATTTTCCAAGGAAACCCTTTTGAGCCAAATGCTATCTTTTTTTTAAAAACTGGTAGTTTATGAATTAAAGTTAAATCACCACTTATCCATGGCACACCTTCTGCTTTTAGTGCTCTTAATATTTTATTTCTTGAAACATTTAAAATTTTAGGATCCACCAACATTGGAAAAGCGTAGTAACTATGAGTATTATTTTTTAGAGGTATGGGTAATTGTAATCCAGGTAATTTTTTTAAACTATCAATTAGTATTGATGCCCACTCTTGTTTTTCTTTGACTAATCTTTTAAGTTTTTTTAATTGTTCCACTCCAATCGCTGCCTCAATTTCTCCCATCCTATAATTTCTTCCAATCATATTAACAATGTTATTTGGGGTAAACTTGTGAACAACAGCTTCCGCATGATTTCTTATTAGTTTCATTCTTAAAGCTAATTTAGAGTTATTTGTTACTAAAATTCCCCCTTCACCAGTATGAATTGTTTTATGATAGTTTAGACTAAAGCCTCCAATATCAGCTATTGTGCCTGAGAATCTTTTTCCGTATTTTGATCCAATAGCTTGTGCAGCATCAGATATTATTTTTAAATTATATTTTTTTGCAATTTTTTTTAATTCATTCATTTCTGCAGATTGTCCAAAATAATCAACTGACATAATTGCTTTTGTTCTTTTTGTAATTTTTGTTATGACTGAAGCCGGGTCAATAGTGAAGGTTTTAGGATTAATATCTGCAAACACAGGTATTGCATTCCATTGTAAAATTGCAGACGCACAGGCGCACATAGTCATAGTGGGCAATATCACCTCATCTCCTGGCTCTATATCTAGGGCTCCAATAGCGCAACTCAAGCCAGAAGACCAAGAATTAACAGTTATAGCATGCTTTACTTTAAAATATTTTTCACAATCTTTTTCAAATTTTTTTACATGGACCCCTCCATAAAAGTCGCTAGAAGCCTCTCCTAAAAAAGATGATAAATTACCTGATTTAATAACTTTTGTTCCAGCATCAAGCTCTTCTTTTCCTATCGTGTTATATCTTACTATTTTTTCATCAAATGCTTTTTTTCCACCAAATAATGCTAGTTTATTTTTTTGCATAGTATTCTTTAATTATTTTTTTAGTTAATTTCAAAGTATATATTGCTTCTTTTAAATTAGAATCACCTTTTTTTAGATTAATCAAAAATTGATCATACAAGTAGGAGATATTTATATTTTTTTTATAATCGTATTTTTTATACAGAAATAAATTATTTTCATTTTTATATATTTTACTTATTTTTTTTTGATAAAATATAATGGGATGATCATCTTCATATTTAATTAAATATTTAGATGAAAAAATTTCAAATTTTCCAGTCTCAAAATTTTGACTATTTGTTGAAAGTAGATAAATAGTAAAATTTTTGTACTTGAATAATATGTCTGGACTTGGATCTTTTTTATTCATTATATTATTTTTATTAATAACATTTACAGATAAAGGTTTTCCGAAAAAATAAATTATCAAATCAATAAAATGGCAACCACCATTTTGCAATCCGGTGGTGTACCAAAACACTCCATGTGTTATTTTTCCTAATTTAGTTGATTTTAAATCTTCATTTAATCTGATAATAGCAGGATTAAATCTTCTTATAAAGTTGACCATAACAAATATTTTTTCTTTCTTTGCTATTTTTAATAATTTCAATGAATCTTTATATCTCTCTGAAATTGGTTTTTCGCAGATAATATATTTTATCTTTCTCTTAGCTAAACTCTTAAAATAGTAAAATTGAAATTTTGGTGGGACAGAGATAACCCCTAAGTCAAAAAATGTTTCTCTTAAACATTTTTTAATATCAGTGAACATCTTAACTTTATTTTTTTTTTCAAAAGCTTTTTTTATCTTTAAATTTTTATCTACACCCCCTTCTAAAGAAAATTGTTTATTTTCCTTAATAGCCTTCGAGTGTGAAAGAATAATATTTTTACTACTAATTTTTTCATCATATTGAAATCCAGCCCTCCCCAATCCTATAATTATTGTTTTTATTTTTTTCATTTTTCCAAAAATTTAATAATATTTTCACAACTAAAATAATAGTTTTTTTCACCAAAATTATGAATTATTTTTTTTATAAATCTATAATCTTGAATTGTATCAAGTTCTATTCTTAAATTAGGCCTATGTAAATTTGCTGGTGCCAACAAGTATAAATGTTTATATTTTTTTTTATTTTCGATAATTTCCAAGGTAACATGTTCTTGATGTTTTTTACTTTTCGTTGAACTGTAAGACTTTTTTAAAGTTTTGGTGTAGTATACTTGGCAGTTCATTCCACCAGGATAAGAGGGAATAAATAAATTATTTAAGTAATCACAATCATTATTTTCAAAAGTGTTAATACAATGTTCAATTATTTTAGGATCAATTAAGGGACAGTCTGCAGTAATGCTTATTATTATGTCTGTTTTAAATTTCTCAGCAGACCTAAGTACTCTCTGCATAACATTTTCTTCACTTCCTCTAAAAAATTTAATTTTATGTTTTTTTGCTATTTCAACCAGAATATTATCTGGCTCATTAATAGTAGTTGCTAGGATTATATCATTAATATTATTGACTTTTTTTAATCTTAATAACAAATATTCAATAATGGCTTTATTAAAAACTTTATAGTTATGTTTTCCTGGCAGTCTTGAGGAGGTCATTCTTGCTTCAATAATAATTGATTTTCTCATTTAATCTTAATTATTTCCTTTTCTCTTAACATCGGCATTATAATTGAGTAATCTTTTATTTTTATTCAAATATTCTACAATCTCTTTGCAACAAAAATCTTTATTGTTTTTTTTCCAAAAATGCTGAATTACATTTTTTATTAATAAATAGTCTCCTTGTTCGTCTAAAGTCAGACCAAGTTTTGGGTATTGAAGATCAGATCCTGCCACAATATTTATAGTTTTGTATTTTTTGGGATTTAATCTCATATGCAATGTGACATGTTCAAATTCCTTACTTTTTTTTGAATTTTTTAAGGAGCTATATAGCGACGATGCTTTAAAAACCTGCACATCCATACCATCTGGAAAGCTTCTAATATTTGCGTTAGATACAAAATCACATTTATTATATTTGAATGTATTAATACACTGATCTACTAAATTACAATCAATTAAGGGGCAGTCACCCGTAATTAGAGTGATAGTCTTTGCATTTTTGATTTTTGATGCGTGAGCAACTCTTTTCAAAACATTTTCTTCTGAACCTCTATAATGTCCAATTTTATTTTTTTTTAAAAAATTTACTAAGATATCATCCGATCTATTATTTGTGGTTGCAACCACTATATCATCAATTAATTTTGATTTTTTCAATCGATCTATTAATATCTTTATCATTGGTATTTTGTTAACTTTAAGTAAGACTTTTCCAGGTAGTCTTATTGATGTCATTCTTGCAGTTATTATTGCTAGATTTTTCATTTTATTTTTAAGAAAGTTCGTTTTTAATATAATAACACAGATCATTCTTTACTGCAATTACAAGCGACCTGATTATCAAAATATTTGACAATATTGAATTTCCAAATCTAGAGACTCCTACTCTAGGTTTTTCATTAATATTTATTTGCCAAGTCTTATATTTTTTCATAGAGCAATAAAGCATTAACTCAGTTCCTATGGATGAATAGCTGTCAAAAAAACCAAGCTCAGAATAAACATTTAAATTATAAGCTTTCAATCCACAAAGCGGGTCAGAGATGTTATGTATTTTTTTTGTATAAAAAGAAAAGACATATTCACTCAGTCTTTGAAATGATCTTCGTACTCCATTTATAAATATAAAACCATCTTCTAATTTTTCAATAAATTCACCAATGTTTACACCACTGTGTTGTCCATCCGCGTCTATTGTGACTAGATACTTATATTTCAATTCATTTGCTTTTTTGAATCCAGTATTTAAAGCCTTGTCATAACCTTGATTTTTTTGATGCTTCAAAACAATTGCACCAAAATCTTTAGAAATTTTGCCTGTTAAATCTGTAGACCCATCATCTATAACTATTACCGACCCGTACTTTGAAACCTCTTCTACAACTTTTTTTATAGATAATTCCTCATTAAACGCAGGTATTAAAATACAAATTTCTTTAATATCTATTGTCATAGTATTAAAAAAGACTTCTTTAAATAATACTCTAAAAGCTCCTCTCCCCCAAATCCAGATTTAAATTTGGAAATATTATAATTTTTAATGTTATCATCTTTATAATTTTCCAGCGTTCCAAGTTCTAAAAATTTTATACCTTTATCTTTTAAATGAACTATTGAGTTCCACATTAAGTAATGGCCAACTGATCTTTTCCTGTCTTCTTCAATTAATGAGATATTCGCTGCAGCAGAATATGTTGCTAAATTTTTTTCAATATAAAAAAGCATTCCGCCTACAGCTTTTTTTTTTTCGTAAGCTAGGGCAATAATACACTCTTGATTTTCTACACATTTTTTTAAAAGTTCAATAGAATTATGTGAAATTTTTTTCCCCCCCCTTGATATTGCCTTTGAATATATATTTATCCATGAATTAAAAATTTCTTGTTTCGAAGAGTCAATATTAGAAAATCTAATATCTAAAATTTTATTTTCTTTATTTATGAGAGATTTATAGCTTTTTCTTATATTGCTTCTTAAAACATTTATTTCTTGTTTTAGATTTAATATTATACATTTTGTTTTTCTAAAAGAATAATTTTTTGATAATAGTAGCTCTAAACATTTGTTGATATTATCACCTTTTTCTATGATTGGATTTATTCTAAAAAATAATTTTCTTATATGGTTTTTTTTTAAGTTTTCTTCAAGAATATTTAAAAAATTTTCTTGAAGAATTTCTTGAACTGTAAATTCAATAAAATTAACACTTTCAACACCACAGTCATGATCTTTTTTTAATAATCTATGTCGAAAATTATTAAAGCTAAAATCTATATAATCTGCATTTTCATTTTGTATGTGGAAATTATTCCAAAAAAAAGATCTTAATTTCATTAATCCTAAAATTAAACTACATCCTTGATGGTCAAGAGTTCTCCAATTTTTTTATTTTTTTTTATTTTTTTACCTACAACTTTCTTAAAATTATATGGCTCTATTCCATCTTTGGGGCATGGTCTTAAGTAAATTAAATCATTTTTTTTAATTTTAGTGCCCTTAGAAATATTATTCTTTAAGTGAATGGACCTTCTTTGAAGAATTACAGTATCTTTTTCATTATTTTCTATTATTTTTTCACCATTACCGATTGCAGACTCTAATTCTCTTGAGCTTAAAATCATTTGACGCCATGTATTTGGGTTCATTGAAAATTTATGATCAGGTCCCACATGGGAATTATTAATAGTAAAATGTTTTTCAAAAATTTTTGCACCAAGCATAATTGCACCAAGTATTGTTGTGTGTCCAAGTGTATGATCACTTAATCCTAAAACAGCTTTAGGAAAATGTATTTTATATTGTTTTAAAACATTAAGATTAATATAATTAATATTATTATTTTCAGCTGTGTAATTTGTATTACATTGCATTATTGCTATTTTTTTATTTATTTTATATGCGGCACTAACAGCTCTTTTAACATCTTTTAGATTTGCTGCACCTGTCGCAATTATGTATGGTTTTTTTTTAGCAGCTATATATTTTATAATTTCAATCCAAGTTATTTCTCCAGAACCAATTTTATATGCAGGCACATATTTATCTACATGATCAACCAATTCTTTAGAGTATGGTGATGTAAAAAAATCTATTTTAATCTTATCACATTCTTTTTTTAAAATAGAAGTCCATTTTAAATTAAATTCAGCTTCTTTGTATACCTGAAATACGCTTTTTTTCCATTTTGATTGGTGGGATAATTTTTTGTGTTTTAAAGATTTAAAAGAATGATCACTGACTATAGTCTCTGCTTTAAAATGTTGAAATTTTGCAGCGTCTGCCCCACTTTCTTTGGCTAAATTAATCAAATCAATAGCCTTATTTAAACTCCCGTCATGATTTGCTGCAATATCAGCAATAAAATAAGATGGATACATTTCACCAATTTTTTTTTTGTTAATTTTAATGCAATTACTCATTATTTAATTATATAACAGTATATCTAATTTAACCAATATTCTTTAGCTACTAATTTAATTTCATCTTGAAGAGTTTTAAATTTTATTAAATACACTTTTTCAAATTTTTTTAATTGCATTCTCATATCTTTTGGTCTTTTTGCCCTAAATTTAAGATCTTTATAATTAACTCTTTTAATTAAATTTGTATCAAGCTTTAAAAGTTTTGCAAATTTCAAGCCAAAATGAAATTTTGATAAACCTTTTTTAGAACCAATATTAAAAACACCTACTTTTTTTTTAACAATAATATGGTCAATTATTTTACATAAACTTTTTATTGAAATTGGGCTAAAAAAAATATCATCTGCAAGGTTTATTTTCTTATTATCTTTAAGACTATGAAATATCCAGTCGCTAAATGATTTTCTTTTATTATTCTTACTTTTTCCAAAAAAATTTGTTCTTAAAATAGCTGCATTGATTTTTATGGCCTCTCTTTCAGCTAAATATTTAGTTTTTGCGTAATAATTGATTATTTTTGTGCAACTCTCATTGTTTTTTTTAAATTTATTATAAAATTGATCTGTGGATAATTGAATTAAGAACGTATCTAGTTTTTTTAAACTAATTGCTTTAGAGATATTTTTTACTATCTCAAAATTAATTCTTTTTGCTTTATGGCTGTTTTTTTCACATTCATCAACATTTGTAATAGCTGATAAATTAATTATTGTGTCAAAATTATTTTTTTTTAAATATTTAATACAATAAGAAAAGTTATTAAAATTTTTTTTTTCTTTTCTTATGAATTTGGTAATCTTATAGTTATTTTTCCTCAAAAAAAATTCAACTAAGTTTAGTCCTAAGAGACCAGAGGAACCTAGTATTAAAATTTTTTTCATTAATTTAATCTATATATGCCATTTTTACATACAGGATATTTTAGTGACTTCATTATATCCTTACCTTTTAAAAAATGACCAACTTCATAAAAAATTTTTTCTAACGCAGAAAAATAAGTCTTTAAATATTTATCATGATCAATACAGCAGTAGACTGAATTTGTTGCTAATATTTTTTTTTTTAACATCTCCTGTGTTAAAAAAGTTTTTAGGTATAAATGCATTTTGCTCTTAAATTTAAAAGAAGGCAATGCATCTAGTCCTGTAATTACAATAGGTACATCATATTTTTTTGATAAATACCTCCAAAAGTGTTTAATTTTTTTTCCTGTTTTTGAAATTTTAATCCAAGACTTTTGTTTTTCCATTTCTTCAAGAGTTACTATTGCAGCAGCTGGTCCTGTGGAATCCGTCCAGAACGTGCTACTAATAAAGCTTTCTTCTCCACTTTTCATGATCTCCTTTGTTCCAATAACTGAGGTAATTGGTATTCCGTTTCCTAAAGCTTTACCAAAAACAGCAATATCTGGATTAATTTTATATTTTTTATGTAAACCACCAAAAGTTTCTCTAAAACCAGAAGTGCATTCGTCAAAGATTAAAACAATTTTTTTTTGAGTAGTTATTTTTCTGATCTCTTTTAAAAAACTAATTCTTGGTTTTTGATTTCGTTCAACTTCCATAAAAACAACTCCAATTTTAGGGTTGTTTTTAATTAGCCTCTTAAAGCCTTTGGTATCATTATACTTAAATGGATGGGTAATTCCTCTTAGTTTTTTTGGTATGCCGATTGTACTTAATCCTGGTAAATGAATTTCGTCTAAATTTTTATTATTTTTTAAATTAGTGGATATGTACCAATCATGCCATCCATGATATCCACAAATAGCTATCTCATCTTTTTTTGTATAAGCTCTTGCTATTCTTACTGCTATTGCATTTGCTTCAGCACCTGTTCTTGCATAAGTTGCAATTTTAGCCCATGGGTGCATTTTTATTAATTTTTCTGTTAATTTGAAATCTAAATTTGAATTTAAAGTAGATGTACTTCCGTTATTGATTGTTCCTTTTATTGCATTGTTTACTTTTTCATTCGCATATCCAAGTATATTGGTTCCAACTCCCATTAATGAAAAATCAAGATATCTTTTATTTAAATTATCAACAATAAAACAGTTTTTAGCTTTCTTATAAAATGAGGGCCAACCACCTGGTAAAAACTGATCTGGTCTTTTAGACAAAAGCATACCTCCATTTAAAACATTACCTTTTACTTTATGCCAATATGAAATATTAGAATTTTTTTTTACATTTTTTTTATCCCAATATCTTGGGTCAATTAAATAATCGTCGGTGATTGCAAGTTCAGAAAAATCATATTTTTTTTTAGGTAACTTTTTTATTTCACCTAGTATTTTTAAAAATTGATCTTTATTATCTATACCAATAACAAATTTATCAACTAAATCATTCTGATTTAAATAAATTAAACATGCCTTTAATTTATTTAATTTATTTTTTTTTATAAAATTTTTATATTTGTTAAGATGTTCTAACCATATTGAAAAATAACCATCAATATTTTTTTCTTCTTGCGTGAGTAAGCCTTGTAAGAATACTGACCTTGCGTGTAATTCAATTCCTTTAGATTTAATTTTTTTTAAGTAATTTTTGTCTTCAAAAGATTGATTAAATGGGTTTAATGGAAATTGCACTATTTCAGGTGTAAAAATATTTAATATTTGATCTAATTCAAACCTGGAATACACGGATACACCAATTTTTTTTATAATGTCTCTTTTTTTATAGCTCTTAAGAACCTTGCTAACAATCGACCATTTTTTTTCATTTAAAGGCAAAACAGGGTTGTGAATTAATAATGAATAAATATTTTTATGGCCATTCTTTGAAATGGCTTCTTCTATTTCATGAGTTATTCTTTTTTTATAATCTTTATCTACAACTCCGTCAAAAGAGCATTTCAAAATAATTTTTACATTCTCTACCTGAGAAAGCTTTTGTATATACCTATGGTTATTTTTATAAGCTGGAGAGGTATCAAAATATTTCCATTTAAGTTTTAAAGCGTGGTCAAAAACTTCAAAAAATTTGTTATTTTTATTGAGGCCATAGTTACTGTTTGATTGAGCACAACCTAAAATTAGCTTATTTCTTAAATTCATTTTTTATAAAATTTTTAAGCAGCTTTATTGTTAAAAAATTTTTGTTGTTAGATGATGTGTACTCAAAGTCCCTTGGAACCATTTTTCCTTCTTCGTTATCCTTGCTTTTTAAGTAAGAAATATTTTGATCTATAAACTTTATTGAAGGTTTAAGTAGGTAGTAATCTTTGAATTCTATTGTATTAAAATATTCATCTCGAGAGCATAAAATTTCACTAAGTTTTTCACCCGGTCTAATTCCTATAAATTTAAATTTTTTTTCTGGAGCTATTGCTTTTGCTATATCCGTAATTTTTACAGAAGGTATTTTGGGAACAAATATTTCACCGCCGGACATTCTATAAAAGCTATTTAAAACTAATTCAGCACTTTCTCTCAATGTAATCCAAAATCTAGTCATTTCCTTATCAGTTATTGGAAAATGAGTTGCACCTTTCTTTTGTAGCTCCAAAAAATAAGGAACCACAGAACCTCTTGAGCTTGCAACATTTCCATACCTTACAACCGAAAATCTTGTTTTTTGATCACCAGAAATATTATTTGCTGATACAAACAATTTGTCTGAAACTAATTTTGTTGCGCCGTATAAATTCACTGGATTTGCTGCTTTATCGGTAGAAAGTGCAATAACTTTAGATACATCTGCTGCAAAAGAAGCCTCTATCACATTCTTTGCTCCAATAATATTTGTATTCACATGTTCTAAGGGATTGTATTCTGCAAGATCAACATGTTTTAATGCTGCGGCATGAATAACATAATCAATGTTTTTCATTGAAAATTTAATTCTGTCACTATCTCTTACGTCTCCTAAAAAAAATCTTAATATTATTTTTTTATCTATTTTATTATATTTTTTTGCCATGACAGACTGCTTGAGCTCATCTCTAGAAAATATTACTAATCGTTTTAGAGAGCACTCTTTTAAAAATATTTCAACCAATTCATTACCGAGTGAGCCCGTTCCACCAGTTATTAGGACTGATTTATTATTTAATAATTTTTTTATTTTATGTGAAAGCATTTAATATAAAGGCAAGTATAATATTTTTTATAGTAATTTTTATAATTAAATATAGAACAATTTCATGAAAAAAAAAGAATTATCTAGAAAACTTTCGGTAGTTGTTTGCTCTAAAAATGAAGAAAAGATAATTGAGAAATGTCTGCGCTCTATTGTTAGTAATAAACCAGATGAAATAATTGTTGTAGATGGTGGATCCACAGATGATACACTTAAGATTGCTAGAAAATACAATACGAAAATTTTTACTAATAAAAACTCTAATCTAACAAATGACAGGCAAATTGGATTGGACAAAGCTAAGAATAATTTTGTTGCAATGATTGATTGCGACCATTTTTTGAAGCCAAATCAACTTCAAAAATTATTGAATGAATTAATTAAAAAAAATTATGCTATTATAGGAGCACAATTAAAGATACAGAGCATAGATTTCTGGACAAACTTAGAAAAGAAATCATTGGATATTTCTCATAATATTCCAGGTTTAAAAAAAATTATTGGAACGGCACCAAATATTTATGACAAATCAAAACTAAAAAAAATAAAATTTGATAGCAGAATAACAAAAACAATAGATGATACTGACTACTTCTATAGACTTTCAAAAAATAATATTAGATTTGGAATTGCTGAAACAAGAGTATTGTCATTTCACGAAAAAGGTTTTTCTAAATTTTTTAAAAAATTTATATGGTACGGTAAAGGAGATGCTGAATTTTGCTATAAATATAAATTAAAATTTTTTTCAATGTTTTTTCATTTATTAATAAGATACCCAATAATATATCCTCTAAAATCATTAACAAAATTCAATTTTACTCCAATAATATTTTTTATATTACAGGGAAGTGTTAGATTTATTAGCATGATCTTTAATCTATTTAGGCTTTATTTAAAAATTTAGATTTATCAAGTATTTCTTTAAAAGGAATCCTGCTATTCTTTTTGGAACTGTAAATATTCCTGCTAAACTCACTAAAGGAAACTTAGCAATATCTATTAGATGTTCAGCGATATTTAATTTATGAGAATAATTACTTATATTTAATAAATTAAACTTACTAGTTTAACCATCAAGAATAAATAAATTTAATTATTTTTGTTTAAGTAACAATATTATATCTATATTTAAAAATTTTTTTCAGTGCATAAATCAAGCCAATTGAGCTATTAGTACTGGTCAGCTACACGCATTACTGCGCTTCCACATCCAGCCTATCAA
>MDTF01015832.1_pt1 | contig 14548 bp, 26 predicted proteins | sample 811191 | NCBI WGS metagenome assembly MDTF01 (sample SAMN05326649, study PRJNA326480) | marine metagenome | isolation source: seawater | place: Southern Ocean | collected 2011
ATATTGCAAAATCTAATATGGATATTGCTAAAAATATGGCTATGAAGATTCAAGGTTTAAAAATAATGCACTTTTTTGTAAAAAATAAAAAAGACTTATCTGGTATTATGAATAAGATGATAAACGGTGCTAAAAAAATAAGTGATACTAACGGTTTCTTTATTAAGATATACTAGAGATAAAGTATTATAAATAGTAGTAGTTGATTTATATGGAAAATGTGAATATTATATTGATGGAAACAATGAGAGGAATATGTTTAGTTTTAAAGGTTTTATTACCACAGAAAAGAATACGCACCTAGAACACCTAGAAGACGATATAATTAATCGTGGTTCAGATGGTGGTCGTAACGCAGTAAGTTTTTTAAAGTCAGTTAGAAATATGTTAGCTGGGTCTGCTAGCGGACGAGTTAATATGTCTGTTAAGTGGGACGGCGCTCCTGCTATTGTTGCAGGTAGAAATCCTGAGAACGGCAAATTCTTTGTCGGTACAAAATCAGTCTTCAATAAAACACCTAAAATCAATTACACACCTGGCGACATTGCGAGTAATCACTCTGGTCCTGTTGCACAAAAATTAAATGTTTGTTTAAAAGAATTAAAGAGATTAGGTATTACAGGTATCTATCAAGGCGATTTACTATTTACAAAAGGCGATACTAAATTAGCAAACATAGATGGTGAAAGAATGATAACTTTTACACCTAACACTATTACATATGCAGTACCAACAAACTCTGCTTTAGGTAGAAAGATTAGTAGAGCAAGATTAGGTATTGTATTTCATACTTACTACACAGGTAAAACTATGTCATCTTTAGGTGCTGGGTTTGGTACTGTTAGTGGTAAGACAGGTTCAACGGCAGTCTATTTAGCAAGTGCAGGTTATACAGATACATCTGGTTCATCTACATTTACATCTGGAGAGTTATCTAGGTTTGACGGACTAATAAGAATGGCAGAAGGTTCTTTAGCAAAGGCAGCACCATTATTAAATGTTATGAAATCAAATGATCCTTTATCAGTAGGGTTTAGACTAAAATCTTTTTTCAATCACTACATAAGAAATAGTCAAGGCAACTCTATGGCAAAAGTTAAAACTTTACAAGATATGTTTAGAGAATATTATGAACAAATTTTAAAAGCAGAAATTTCTGATAGAAAAACTACTAAAGGTAAAGAGAAATATATTAAAGCAAAAGAAGATGGTCTAAATTTTATTGATAAGAATAGAAGTGCATTGTATTTTGCTATTGCGAGTCACGTAAGTTTAGGTAACGCAAAGAATTTTTTAATACAAAAACTATCGCAGATACAAAGTATAGGTCACTTCATTAGAACACCTAATGGATATAGAGTAACTAATCCAGAGGGTTTTGTTGCAGTAGATAAAAAAGCAGGTGCAGTTAAACTTGTAGATAGATTAGAATTTAGTAGAGCAAACTTTACGATTGCTAAAGATTGGGTAAAAGGATAATGAAAAAAACTTTAGACGAAGTTAGACAATATATCAACGAGGGTGTTTATGATCCTGGTATATTCAAAGCGTTCTTTTTAGCAGGTGGACCTGGTTCAGGTAAAACATTTGTAACACAATCAGCATTTGCTGGTACAGGATTAAAACTTGTTAATTCAGATAACAAATTTGAAAAAGATTTAAAGAAAGCAAACTTGTCATTGAAAATGCCAGAACACGAAAGATACTTTAGAGATAAGATTAGACAAGGTGCAAAGGTAATGGTTAGTAAACAACTAGATCAATACTTACAAGGTAGATTAGGAATGATTATTGATAGTACAGCAAGAGATTATTCTGTTATACAAAGACAAGTAAGTTTATTAAAAATTATAGGATACGATTGTTATATGGTATTCGTTAACACAAGTTTAGAGGTTGCGTTAGACAGAAATATTAAACGACCTAGAACTATACCTGAATACATAGTAAAGAAAAGTTGGAAAGGTGTTCAAGCAAATATGGGGGCGTTTCAAAGAGTATTCGGTCCTACTAAAATGTTAATCGTAGATAACAATAGAGATGAAAAAGAATTAATTTCAACAACTTTAAATACTGCTTCAAAATTTATAAGAAGTAGATTAAGAACTAAACCAGAAAATGGTACAGCAATGGCGTGGATCAAAAGAGAACTAGAAAAGAAAAATACAAAATGAGATTTAAAGACTACTTAAAATTAGAGGCAGTAATAGATATACCTAGAAAAGGATATGCTCCAGGTGTGTTTGATAATGCTAATACAGATAGTCCTAAAATAAAAAGTAAGATTATCGGTCAGATAATGAAACAGTTTACAGATTTTAAAAAAGAATATCCTATATTAGATTATTCTTTAATAGGTTCTATACTAACTAAAAGATATAGAGATGACGCTGACCTAGACATCAATGTTTTGTTTGATGTACCTAAAGAGAAACAAGAAGAAGAAAGAACTAGACTATCAAAACTATTCTTATCAACTAAAAACGCTGATAACATACAAGGTAAATTAATACCAGGTACAAACCACCCTATTAACTATTACTTTATAACAGATAAGGCAACCTATGACGATCAGAATAAAAAAGCAGACGCAGTATTTGATATAGGTAAAAACAAATTTGTTAAACGACCTGAAGATTTTAAGTTTGATCCTAGTATATATGTTTCTGACTTCAATAAAAAAGTACAAGAGATAGATGTAATCAAAGGTGAATTAAAAAGAGATATTATAGATTACAATGAACTAAAAGATTTAAGTCCTAATGATGTTTTAAATTTACAAGACAAAGTAAAAGATAAATTAGATGAGATAGAAGACGACATAGAACTTATAATAAGAGTAGGTGATGACATAGACGCAGAAAGAAGAAAAGCGTTTGATACAGATATGTCACCTGAAGAAATAAGACAATACGGTATTAAGAATAGATTACCTAAGGCAGTTATCTATAAGATGTTAGAAAAATATCACTACATAACATTTTACAAATACTGTAAAAAAATATTAGATGATGGTATAGTAACTGATAAAGAAATTGAAAATATGCCAGAGGCAGTTGCTACTAGAGAGATTGCATTTACATTTGGTAGATTTAATCCACCAACAGTAGGACACGAAAAACTTATTAAAAAAGTTGCTGCTGCTTCAAGTGTATTTAAAATATTTTTAAGTAGAAGTGAAGACAGTAAAAAGAATCCATTATCTCCTAGACAAAAATTAGATCATATGAAAAAAATGTTTCCTAGTTATGCTAGAAACTTTGAAATTAATTCAACGAATATGATTTTAGATATAGGATCATACCTATTCAAAAAAGGTTTTACTGCCATTAAGATGGTAGTAGGTAGTGATAGAGTAAGAGAATTTGAAACTATACTTAAAAAATATAATGGAGAAAGAAATAGACACGGTTTCTATGACTTTGAAACAATCAAAGTTATATCAGCAGGAGAAAGAGATCCAGACGCAGAAGGAGTATCAGGAATGTCGGCAAGTAAAATGAGATCAGCCGCTGAAAAAGATGATATACAAACTTTCAAAAAAGGAATACCTGGTGGTTATAGGGACGCAGAAAAACTATTCAAAGATGTAAGAAAAGGAATGCGATTAGCAGATAACTATTCTTACGAAACTAATTTTAGACCTATAAAATCTTTACAAGAATTTGAACAAAATCAAATCAGAGATTTATATATTAGAGAAATGATCTTTAATATAGGTGATAAAGTTAAATACATCAAAGAAGATATTGATGGCAAAGTAATTAGAAAAGGTACAAATTATATTGTACTAGAAGATAACAAAAACAATTTACACAAAGCTTGGATATGGGATTGCTTACCTGATCCAGCAAATAGAGAGGCACAAGTACGAGAACACAATTTAGATATAGACTATGGTTTTAAAGCCGTGTCTGAGGAAGAAGCTCGTTCGCCTACAAAAGAAGGAATTAAAATGGAAGAAGATACAAAAATTAAGAAAATGTATAGTGAATTTAAGAAAGAGTCTTACGATATGGGACACGACTATGCACAACACACAGTAAAAGTTACACCAGGACAAGACGGATATGACCCTAATTATCAAGGCGGTGGGTATAAACCTGCCGTAGATGGTACATCTGGTGAAAAAGTAGTACAAAGACCAATAAGTGATGATATTTCTGTAAAAGATATCAACGATTGGGCAACTACAAGTGAAACAATAGATAAATATAAGGAAAGATACAAAGAAGAATGGCAGAGCAAACTGTCTGAGGTTGTATCTAAAATGATAAGGAATATATAATGTTAAGTTTCAATGATTATAAAGATAGAATATCACAATCGGTACACTATCATATAGAGAACAACATACCTTTTGCTGAGAACATTTATCGTGTTCATAGTGAAGAATTTTATAAGTTGTTTAATGAGGCGAGATCATTGTATAGTGAAGGACTTTTAACTGAATTGAACGATTGGGATAAACAGTTATTAGAAACAGACATTGGTGAGTTTGGTTTATATGAAAATCAAAAAGTACCATTAGACTGTCCTATACAAGAAGAAGATGAGAAAGATCCTCCTTTAAACAAACCAAAAAAAGGTGGACCTAAAAAGTTTTATGTCTTTGTAAAAGACGGTGATAAGATTAAGAAAGTTAGTTGGGGCGATACAACAGGACTAAAAGTCAAGTTGAATAATCCTGAGGCAAGAAAATCTTTTGCTGCTCGGCACAATTGTGCTGATAAAAAAGATAAAACAAAGGCTGGATATTGGGCGTGTAATTTGCCTAGATATGCAAAGAGTTTAGGACTACAAGGTGGTGGAAATTTTTATTGGTAATGAACTCACTTGATAATTATTATAAACCCTTTGAAGACTTTGATAATAGTATTTACAAAAAAGTATTTACTAGAGTTATTAAAGAAGATGTGAAACAAGATCAACTTATATGGCACATAGATAAAAAAGACCGTGATATAAAAGTTGTTTGGGGTACAGGATGGAAGTTACAAAATGATAATGAGTTGCCTTTTGAAATTAAAATAGGGCAAACATATCATATTAACAAAGAGTCGTTTCATAGATTACTTAAAGGTGACTCGGAACTAAAACTAGAGATAAAAGAATATGAGTAGAACATTAAAAGAAGTAAGAGAAAATTTATTAGAGGCTGCAGAAGCTACTAAAACTAATTTACAATATATTAGAGCGAAGACAGCTAAGAACGACCACTTTGAAACTAGAAGATATATCGCTGCTGAAATTTTAAGAGATAAAAAATTAGCAGACGCATACAAAGGTTTAGAAATGGTACACGATAACTATGCTAGAGTCATAGGAAACGATGCTATTACAATTAGACAAAGACTAGAAAAAATGATGATGGCAGATTTAAAAAGAAAAATATCAAATTGGGACGAAGTTTATTCGGCACTATAAGGGAGAACAATGACACATATTAGAACATTAATGGATCAAATGATACAGATAGACGAAGGTAGAATGAAAGATATTTTTACTGCTGACGAAGAAGGTCAATCAGCTAAACAAATAGCAAAGGCATTAAACTTACCGCTAGAAACAGTTAAGAAAATTTTAGGTGAAGAGTCTGAATTAAAAGAATTTTCAACAAGTCAATTAGATATATTAGCAAAATCATATGCTAGTATGTCTGGCAAAACAATCGGTATAGATCAGGCAAATAAATTAAGAAAAATATTTGATAAGATACCTGACTCAGCATTATCAGCATTAAGAAAGAAAAAGATTCCTTTCATATCTGGTCTTGCATTAAGTCGTATGATTAGAAAAGGTATACCTGTAACCGAAGTAACTGAAGACGCAGATAAAGAAGGCGAAAAGAAACCAGAAATTAAAAAAGAAACTGCACCAAAAGATAATGTTGATAGTTTAAAAGATCAAATAACTATTCTAAAAACTAAATTAGAAAACGAAAAGAACAAGGCAGTTAAACCAGAACCTAATAAAGAAACAGGTGAAGTTCCTTTAACAGTAGGTATTGCACACAAATATATTAAAGATAAAAAAGAAAAAGAAGAAGGCAAAAAAGAAGAAGTCAAAGAAGCTAATGATGGCGACAAGAGAAAAGATGACCCTTGTTGGAAAGGCTACAAGATGGTTGGTATGAAAGACAAAGGTGGTAAAGAAGTACCTAATTGTGTACCAATGTCTAAAGAAGAATTAGAAGAAGCCGGAATCAAACAAGAAGATGTAATACACGAAACTTTAGAAGAAAAAAATACAGACAAATATGTTTGGTCTGATATTAATAAAGCAATGATGAGTAATGGATTTTCACCAGGTATGATTATAAAAGTATTGAACTCATTAAGAGGAAAGAATTTAAAAGAAGAAACATTAGTAGAATTTACTTCACAACAAATTAAACAGGCATACGGAATTGCAAACGATCCTAGATACAAAGGTGGTGACTATTCTGGTGCTGTTAAGGCAATTGAAAAACTTGCAAAAGGATTATCACAACATCCAGATGTAATGAAAGTATTAAAAAAAACTAACGAAGATTATTCAGGTGCTAAAGAAACATTTGAAAGACTTTATAAAACTAAAAAGGAAAATAAACAATGAGTGAAAAGTATTTAAAAACAAAAGATGGTAGTATTGAGGATACTGTAAAACTTATGCAAAATAAAGTTTTAGAGTCTGACTACAAAGATAAATTTAAAAAGGCATTAGACAAAGAGGGTAAACCTTTAGGTCATATGACAGGTGCTGAAAAGAAATCATTTTTTGGCAAAGTAGATAAAATGCACACTGCTAAAAATGAAGAAAAAGATATACCAAAAGGTTCTCACAAAATGCCTGATGGTACTATAATGAAAGATAGTGAACATAAAAAAGAAGTTAAAGAAGAAGACGCTTACGATGGCACTCCTGCTGAAGTTGCAAAATTAAAAGCAAAAGAAAAAGCAGATGCTGAAAAAGCAAAATCTAAAAAAGAAGAAGTCAACGAAACACATACTGGTCAAACTGCTACAGCAAACAGACATCAAAAATCTGCTGGTGGTGAGAAAAGTCCTATAAGTCATATGGTTAATAAATCTATTGAAGAAATTACTACTAATGGTTCTAAAACTTTTGCTCAAATGAGAGCTGAAGTAGATGAGGCGTGTTGGGATTCTCATAAACAAGTCGGTACTAAACAAAAAGGTGGCAAGACAGTCCCTAATTGTGTACCAAAGAATGAGGCAGTTGAAAAGACAGACGCTGAACGAACATTTCCTGGTAAAGACGAGAAGATCAAAGGTGAAAATCCTGCTGACAAAGGCAAGAAAGAACAAGAAACTGGCGAAGATACTAGAGATCCTAAAAAGAAAACAATGTCAGGTAAAGTTGCGACTTCTCCTGAGATGAATCCTAAAGTAGATTACAAATACTAGTATAATGAAACCTCGTATCTATTGTGATATGGACGGTGTTCTTTGCGATTTTAAAAAGGCTGCTGAAAAAGTTACTGGTATGCCTATTTCTAAATGGTCGTATGCTACAAAGACTGAAAAGTGGCAACCAATCAAAGACACTCCAAGATTTTGGCACACTATGCCGTGGATGCCTGGTGGTAGATCGTTATGGTCTTTTATATCTAAACATCAACCACATATCTTATCAGCATATGTAGAAGAAAGTTTTGATCCTAACTGTATACCTGGTAAATCTTATTGGGCAAGAACTAATTTAGGTCTTTCTGCTGGTAGAATTAATCTAGTTAAGAGATCACAGAAACAACAATACGCAATGATAGCAGGGCAACCTGCGATCCTAATAGACGATTACAAGAAAAACACAGACCAATTCACACAAAGAGGTGGTATTGGCATACTTCATACATCTACACCAAACACACTTAAACAACTCAAAAAACTAGGCTTCTAGTATTCTTTCTTATAAATAGTATCATATAATAACAAATTGAGTACCTTAATAATTTAACAAGGGAGAGAATAATATGTCAAGTTGGACTAAAGCAGATTCAGCAGCGGGAGCACCATTATGGGCAGCTTCTATGTTGAATGTAGCACCTTCAAGTGCTAATAGAACTTCGTTATATCAAAACACTAGTGCTAATACTTTTATAGGTGGCGCAACTAATGGTTTGTTTAACTACACAACATCTGAAACGCAATCTGGACAGGTTGCTCACACAGGTTGGGTTCTAAAAACTACTGGTTCAGGTGGACGAGCAGGTAGAGTATCTTATACTACTCTAGTATGTTTAACATCTAACTCGTAATAAATAATTTTATAGGGCCCCATATGGGGCCTTATATATACTATATGAATAAATTGATCTAGGTATATGCCTAGAGTAGCATTCCCCATAAGGGGTTAACAGGAGAATAAAAATGGCAGACAAGAAAATCACGGCGTTGACCAATCTAGGTGACGCATTAGCAAGTGTGGATTTATTTCACATAATAGATAATCCATCAGGAACACCAATCAATAAAAAAGTTACAGCGGAAGATGTATTCAATAATATACCTTCTTGGATTGGACTTAAAGATACAGCACAAACTATAACAGGTGATGGTTCAACATCATTAGCAGTAACAGTAACAGAGTCAACAACTCTTGTTAATGCTACAGCAGCAAATGCTCCGTGTACTTTAGAAGATGGTGCTGACGGACAAGTAAAAATTATAATTAACAAATCAACTGGCGCAACAAATGTTGTTACAATTACACCTGCAAATATAAATGCTGGTTCTGGTACTAAAGTAAACATAGACGCACCAGGTAGAAGTGTTATGTTAATGTTTAAAGACAGTAAGTGGAATGTAGTTGGCGGAAATGGTCAAGTAGTAAGTTAATAATAGGAGTATAATATGATAGATGATAAAGTATTGCAAGAAGAATTAGCAGTATTACAAGCTGATTTTGATAAAACAAAAAAACAAATAGAGATCGTAGAGAAAGAAGTAATTACTATGAGAAGTAATTTAAATGCTATCTACGGTGCTTTACAACAAACTGAAAAACTATTAAAGTTGAGTAAGGGAGAGTCAAATGGTAAAAAAGTTTAGAACATTTGTTAATGAAGAATCTTTAAAAGATTTTGAAGAAGATGTATTAGGCGACACACAATCTGAAAAACAGATTGATAACAAAGAAGTAAAAAAAGAAGTAGAGGAAAAAAATGAAAACATTTAAACAACACGTGAATGAACACAGTTATATGGGTGGTCAAGTTGGCGCTGCCTCTTCAAATTCAATTGAAGATGGATCAATAGGCGCTCACAATATACAAGACGCTGCTGTTCTTCAAAAAGTTAACGCATTTGTTGGTTCTATTGCCGAAAGGGAATACTTACAACCACAATTTGCAGTTGATGAATTAAGAGAAAAGTTACAAAGAATAGGTCTTACTTGTAGTGCTTGCGTACTAGAAGGACCAAGTGGAAAAGAAACAGTTGAATTGAAACAATTTGGTGGAAGATTTGGTAAAGATACCGATGGTTCTGATATAAATGATGATGGTATATCTCATAGAAAAGAGAGTGGATTAAAGATGGAAGTATCTTACGAAACTCTTAAAAACGGAACATCAAAGGTCTACGCTAAATTAGTGTAGATTATGTTCAAAGAGATAACTAAAGATACTTGGTTGCTGTATGCACAGCAAAACTATGACAATCCTACTTTTGCAAAAGAGCAGGAGTTTTTAGATGACTTAAAAAGATTCAAGTATCTTAAAAGGTTATTTCGTAGATATACGATAACGAGTGATATAAAAGTAAGACTAATTGTTAATCACATTATAGTTTTACAAAATGTTTTTGGTGTAGAAGCCTCTTGTGTACTATTATTATACAAGATAGATCAACAATATTGGTCAATACTAAAAACAGTTTTAACTCATTTAGATTATTTGTATCCACACGAACTAAACAATGTTCAACTAGATGAGAACATTAAGAAATTATTAGAGGAAATGTAATGGCAAATAGACCAGTTGATTTACTTATCGCATATAGAGTTATTAAAATGCTAGTAACACCATTTGAAAAAACATCTGCTTTTAAGTACGGTATAATTGATAAAGATGGTAAAGTATTAAAGAAATATAGAACTATTAAAGGAACCTTAGAGAAGCGTTCCTATACTGTTTTAAATAGATTTGTTTTTAATTTAAAAAGATTACTTGCTAAAGTAGGTATTAAAGGTAAGTTAGGTTCATTTGCAGTTGCGGCTGCTCTACTATTAAGAGAAAACAAAAAGTATGTACAACACAAAGACATAATAGAGTCTACTGTTATTACATATTTAAAAGACAACAATCTCTATGACGATATATTAAATGAAAGCAGAGAGATACCAGAAGTATTAACAGACGATAAGTTTGTTATGAATTGTTTTGGTGTTGATGTATTTGAAAACAATGGAGAATTAAAATCGGAGTTTGACTATGCCAAAACATTATAAAGATATGATAGACGAGATCATCAACAAGATTGATGAAGACGCACCAGCTAATTCTGTTGCAGGTGGTGGTGTTGATATGGCGCCTAACGCTAAACACCCACTAACTAAATCACACGACAAATATAAAGAAGGAAACAAAAGAGATCCTTTAATGTTTGCTAAACCTCTTAAAAGAAAAATTAAAGAGAGTGATGACAATAACAATGTAGTATTAAGAGGTGTTATTAATAAGATAGAAAATATAGAAGCAGCACTTGACGAAAGACTTTTAGGTAAAACAGAATTTAAAATAGAAGAAGAAGAAAAATACACAACATTTAAGGACAAATACAATGGTTAAAACATTAAAAGAATATCTATCTACTGTATCAATAGGAGGCGCAGGTGTAATAAGACCTATGGCTTCATTGAGTGCAAAAGGTACAGACATTGGACCTAAAGGTAGTAGAGGTCGTGGTGTTGGTTTAGCAGCTTCAACTTTACCTAAAGCAAAATTAGAAGTATCAGATAAACTAAAAGGTAAAGTTTTAGATAGAAAAATAGCAAAAGCAAAAGTAAAATTTAAATCAAAAGAGTTTTTAAAAAGACCTTAGGAGATATATGGAAATAATAATAAGTTTAGCAATGAAATTTTGGATGTGGACTATATTAATTATAGTAGCAATAGTAGGATCACTTATCAATTTACTTGATAAAAAGAAACCTAAATGTTATACATTTACAAGTACAGCAATGCCTGTATTAAGACCTATACCTATCAAAACAAAAGGTAAAGGATTTTGGAAAGGAATAGCTTTGTGGTTACTCGGTGTCAGACATTGGGAACTTGCTGAAGACTATAACTACCAATTGAACGACAAAAAATTTGTAATACCAGCTGGGTTTACATTTGACGGTGCAAGTATACCTAAGTTTTTGCATCCGTTCTTTTCACCAGTAGGGGTGTTATTAATGGGAGGTCTTGTACACGATTATGCTTACAAGTATCAAACCCTATTAATGGAGAATAAGAAAGATACCTTAGGTGTTATATCTCAAAAAAGATCAGACGAAATCTTTAGAGATATTAATATCAATGTTAATGGTTTCTATCTTATGAACTATCTCGCATATTGGTCATTAAGAATAGGTGGCTTCGTTGCGTGGAATGGGCATAGAAAAAGAAATGCCAAAATAAAAGGAGTTAAATAATATGTTTTTAACAATAGGATTAATTTTAGGATTTATAATAGGTTGGTATGTCAACGAGAAATTTGAAGACATAGGTGATCTAGTTAGTAAACTAAAGTTTTGGAAAAAATAATATGTTTGGATCAGTAAAAATATTTTTTATTGGTATAATTGCCACCGCTGTAATAGGCGGTGGTCTTTATGTGATGAAGTTAAGATCAGATAATGCTACATTAAAAGCAAATCAAATTAAACTAGAGTCTGCTGTACAAGATCAGCAAGAACTTATTACACAACAAAAAAACGATTTCAAAGATATACTTGCTGCTAATCAAAAGATAAATGAGTTAGTAAGTGTTCTTAAAAAAGACCTTGATAATTTAGATAAAAGGTTTAACAAAAAGAATAGAGATGTTGGCAAACTTGCAATTGCTAAAACAGAGTCTATTGAAAGAATAACAAACGGTGCGAGTGCATTGGCTACAAGATGTATTGAAATAGCAAGTGGCGCCGAATTAACTGAGGCAGAAAAAAATGCTACAAAGAAGTCTGAAATTAATTCAGAATGTCCTAGTATTGCTAATCCTAAGTATATTCCTTACTAATTGTTCGGGTGTCAAAGAGTTAACAATATTTAAGAAAAAGGTTGAGAGGGAGAAACTCAATCTGAACACACCAACTCCGTTAGAGTTAGAGAACTTAAAGTGGATTATTATAACTAGTAAGAATGCTGAAGAAGTGTTTAAAAAACTAGAGGAACAAGGCATAGATCCTGTTCTATGGGGTCTTACAGACAAAGATTTTGAACTATTAGCAAAGAACTTTGCACAAATCCGTAATCAATTGAAAATCACTAACGATTTGCTTGATAAATATAAGGAGTATTACGAACCAAAAACAAATGAAAAATAGACTAGACATATCAGATCAGACAGCAATTTCAATGCCAATGAAGAACTTAATCTCCATAGTGATTGCAGTTGCTATCGGTGTATGGGCATACTTCGGTGTATTAGAGCGTATTACAATGTTAGAAACTAAAAGTACACTTGCAGAAAAAGACTTAACACAAGTAACTTCTACATTAGGATCCGACATAGAAAAAAATAACGAATTTAGAATTAAATGGCCGAGAGGTGAATTAGGTTCCCCACCTGCTGACTCGGAACAATTTATGTTGATTGAACACATTGCAGGTCAGTTGGAAGGTGTTCAGGAAAGATTAGATTTTATGATGAACAATGGGGTAAACATTAAAAGATTACAAGAGGATGTAAAAATCCTTAGAGAAGATGTTGAGAAATTAAAAGATAGTAACAGAAATATTATCTATCAAAACGGAAACGGAACAACAAAGAAAACAAAATGAATAAACTAATAACTTTAATATTATTATTATTTGTAACAACTGTATATGCAAACACAAAACTTTACACCGGTGGTGAAAAGTACGAACAAGATAAAGTGATTGCATTAACATTAACGGCCGGCGGTCAGCGAATTGAGTGGGTATATAAAGAGAACTTAGGCCAATGCTTAAAATCTAAAAGAATAGCAGATAGAGAAGTCAATGGCGAAAGAGTAGTCTTTGCTTGTCAGATAGTCAAAGGACTATTACAAGAAGACAAACAAGCGAAGTACGGTATTAGATTACTTAAAATTATAGAATAATATATAAGGATTTATTATGGATTCAGATGCAGTATTAATGATAAGCAGATTATGGCCTATATTTGTAGCATTTATACTACTAATTGTCACCCTAGCACAAGCACATTATAGAATAAAGGTTTTAGAAGAAAAAGTTAAAGTCGCTTTTGAACTAATCAACAAATTAACAGACAAATTCAGTAAGTAAATCTTATAAATATACCTGTAAAGAGAGAAACTTATGGGAAAATTATCAGTAGTATTAGCAGCAATTTTAGTAGTATTATCTATTCAGTCTTCAAAAGGTAGCGAAATGACCTTTAAGTTTGGTAGTCCATCGTTTTCTGGTAACGGAAAATCATCACACTATCTTACAATTGAAAACATAGAGAAGACTCGTAAAGACGCTATCAAAGCACAGCAAAAAGCTGATGCTGAAAAATTAATATCAGACGCAAAGAACACACCTATTGCTAAATTTAAAGCAAATATAGAGAGTAGATTTTATACTGCTCTTGCAAAACAAATTACAGACAATGTATTTGGTGCCGATGGTCTTCAACAAGACTCAGGTACATTTACGAATCCAGTTGGTGGTGAAACAGTTGCTTGGACAACTCCTGCAAATACAGGTAATGTAGTAGTTACAGTAACAGAAGCAGACGGAACTGAAACTGTATTTACAATGCCTAAAGAGGACAATAGTTAATGTTTAAATATATAGGAATATTCCTACTATCTTTGATGTTAGTAGGATGTGCTGGGAAAGCAAAGTTTGATGTAAGAACTCAAACAGTTGCTTACAAAGAATTATCTACAATCAAAAGTCCGGCAGGCGAACCGATTATAATTGCTGTGTATGACTTTGTAGATATGACTGGTCAAAAGAAACCAGGTGGTAACTTTGCTTCAATGAGTACGGCAGTTACACAAGGGTCGTATCAGTTATTAATTAAAGCACTTGCAGACGCAGGTGATGGCAAATGGTTTAGAGTTGTAGAGAGATCAAGTCTACCAAGTTTATTACAAGAACGAAAATTAATTAGGTCTACAAGACAACAAGTAGATGGTGAAAAGGCAGAGTCTTTACCACCACTATTATTTGCTGGTGCATATATCACAGGTGGTGTTGTAGGTTATGATAGTGATATTACTTCAGGTGGTCTTGGTGCTAGAGTTTTAGGCATACAAGCAAACAAAGCATTTAGAAAAGATATAGTAACTATCATATTAAGATTAGTTAATGTACAAACAGGCGAAGTAATTATTACAACTA
>MDTF01005696.1_pt1 | contig 14542 bp, 12 predicted proteins | sample 811191 | NCBI WGS metagenome assembly MDTF01 (sample SAMN05326649, study PRJNA326480) | marine metagenome | isolation source: seawater | place: Southern Ocean | collected 2011
AGATATCGGAAGCGGTTACCTTGCCTTCATTAGACGGCTGATAATCCAGCCTCAATCAGATTAATTAATGAGACGAACCCTCTTTGATTATGAAGGCAATGCACCGCAGTGCTTACGGATCTCCGAGGTACTGAAGCTAAGCAAGGTGGAAAAGCCAAAGCCGGCTCAATCACAGCTGCTAATTCAAATTCCGGCAACTTCAGTGACGGCCGGTGATTGTGAAATGCGAACCTGCACGATGCTCCCAACTATATACCCTTTTTTCAGGCTTCTTATGGGTTAACTAAACCTCGCAAGGGGATATTGGGTATGTGCTTTTCAGGCACGGGAGAAGAAGTAGGATGCGATTCCATAATTTATGGGATTGGCGATGAAGTGTTCGGGACAACGGGCTCACTCTGGCTGCTAATGCTAAATATGTCTGTGTTAGGGCTTCCGGCAGTTTTATAAAAAAACCGAAGAGTTTGGGTTACTGTGAGGCAGCCACTACCCCAATAGGTGCTTGGAATGCACTTCATTTCATCAGGTGATCAAAGCTCAAAACCGAAGAAAAGATTCTGATTTTTGGTGCTGGCGGGGCTGTTGAGACATTTGCAATACAGCTTGCGAAACTAGCCGGGGCAACTGTTACAGCTATCAACAGTACTGAAAAATTGCCGATGTGAAAGCGCGTAGGAGCCGACGTTGTGATTGATTATCAGGAGCAAGAATTTGCTCAGGCAGAACTAAAATACGGCATAATCTTTGATGTGGTTGAAAAAAGCCCTGATAGGAAATGTCTGAAATGTCTAAGCTCAGAAGGGCGTTATGTTTTGGCTAATGACGGTTTTACGCCAATGCTTCCTGGAACATGGACTTCTAAAACACCGATAAAATTGTGATTTCCACCGTGGTAGATGAGGGGAAATCAGAGTCAGCCGAAATTGCAGAGCTTTTAGAGGCTGGACAGATTCACCCCGTCATTGGCCGTACATTTGCTCTCGAAGAAATGCCAGATGCCCATCGCTATATCGCCTAAGAGCAAAGGAAAGGCAACACAGCTGTTGTTATAAAAGCTGCTGCGGACACCGGAATGACTTCTGACTAATTCTTCTCTGTGCCATCCCCATTCATTCCCATAGCTTCATAACGTCGCCAGCCAGCCAAGATGCCGGCCAAGCCGTGGTTGCCCTCATGGCAGGCGTACTCATAAAGTGGCATATCGGTTCTTCGTATAGGCACCCTTGCAGACCATGGCTGATCCCAGGTTAAAGGGTCTTCAATCGTAAAATCGTATTCTAGTGTGTTCTCGTTTACCCAGCTGAAGCGCTCGGTAAGAGTCATGCTAGGTGACGAGCCTCTAGAATTTTGGTCATAGTAAAAATGCTGGGTATGAATTAGTAGATCATCACCATCCCAGCTGGCTATTGAATCACCGTCCCATTTTAATTGCTTAGTATGGTGATTACTGTCCAGTCTTATGATTCGCGCGCGGTGGATCATCTCATTAACAATCATAATATGGTCTTTGGTTTGAACCAGCTGGATATTGTTGTTGTAAGCGCCGGGTATCATTGGCGGCCCAGCGCCGCCACTCATCAAGCAGCGATCGGCTAAAGTTCTCGCTTCGGGACCCTCGCTTAATCGTCTCCGCTGGGCAACCTGTTTCGCTCGGGTCTGTCCGACCTCGTTTCGCCCTGGCATTTTTCCATCGGGTGGGTCATAGATCAGTGAGGTTCGGCGATCTTCAATGGTTTCAATGCCTCGTTCATACCAGAATTCATTATAGGAAATGACCCCGGGAGGATAGCCAGCTCCGCCGACAGAATCGATAATTAGGTCCCTGTTTTGACGACGATTTTCAAACGCTTCCCATTCCTTCGCCTCTGCAACGGTGAGGGTCTCTTTGTTAGCGAGTTCCGGGGGCCGGTTAAGTGGAGTGAGGGTTCGATAGGTGTACGTGCCCTGAAAATCTGGATGACCATATTCTGTGCGTGGGACCTCCTGCGCGCTCGAGAAAGAGCCCAGCATTGAACAAACGGCAGGGATAAGAAAAAGTCGACTTATTGGTATAGCCATTGAAACCTCCATCAGTATCGTTTGTTTTTATTTTCGATGAGGTGAAGCAGCAAAACTAGGCCGATAAGGAGGGATTTGCAAGTAAAAAACTGGCGAAAAAAGCATGTCACTACTTATTGACGCTCTAAAGCACAGTAAGTGGTCTCGTAAGAAGAATGGTAAAGAGGGGGGTAAAGATTGCCGTAAAAAAAGCCGCCTATTTTTTGACCCCAATTCATCAACAGCCTAAGGCCCTGCATGAATATACTGACCGATTCAAAAAGCTTTGCTCAGCAGGCCAACCCTAGCGATAAAAGGCGCGCCTGCTGACTGTTTTTATTTAAAGCTGTATCTAACACCAACAAATCCAGCTCTTGGCGCTGCCGCGCCCAAAAATCGGGGTACGGTTAGGTTTTCAATGATTGGAACTTCTAGCTCGGCGGGTTCTTCTCCAAGCAAACCAAATGTTTCAAACTCTTCATCAAACAGATTGTTGACCTTGGCGAAAAGCTCGAAATTCTCCGCAATCTTATATCTAGCGCGAAAGTTGATTACAGAATAGCCTTCAATTTTTGCTAGTTGATTAGATTCATCCCCGCGTAAATTTTGACCGCTGTTGCTAACTAAATCCAAGCCAAGGTTTAAGCCGTTAGTAAAAGTATAGTCTGCAACGGCTTTGAATTGGTTCTGAGGAATGCCCGGAATAGAATCACCCCGTGATACCAGTATTTCTCCTTCTTCGTTGGCAAACTCGTGATTGGGACTCAGTGCCCTAAAATCATCTTCAAAGGTGGCGTCAACAAAACTGTAAGATGCCATCCAGCTGAGGTTTTCCCATTTACCACGCAGGCTAGATTCAAAGCCTTTACGCCGCGTTTTGTCGACATTGGCAAAGAGTCCAGTTGATCTACCTGTGGTTTGGAAAAGGATATCGTCTAGGCTTGTTGTATAATAAACGCCTGCCGAATAGATCAAATCTCGAACTGTGCCTCTGGCGCCAAACTCGAAACTCTCAGCGACCACGTCACTTAACGGTGGGTCTGCTAAAAACGCATTGGGTAGGCGGCACTCAAAATTTACGTCATCCGGATTGTCTCCGCGCTTGATTGCAAACTCTACGGCGAGATCAAAAACCCCCTCGTTACAGGCCAGTTCGATTGGCGTTGGTGCCCTCGACGACTCGCTATAAGATCCATAAAGGTTTAACCCCTCATTGGCCTGCCAAGTAATGCCCAAGGACGGATTCAGGCGAGTAAATCGGTGGCTGCCATTGAGCTCAGGGCGAAGGCCTGAGCGGTCCCTCAAATCGACATCGGTGCGGTTGCCTCTTGCGGAAAGAGTAACGGCGACAGTGTTGGAAACATCAACAGTGTTAGTAAAATAAAGGCTTGTAGTCTCTGTTTCTGTGTTGATCGATGTTGCGCCTTCGTCGACAAATGTGCCCGTGCCAAGACCTCGAGTTAGTCGGGAAAAGGGATCTATGTTTGATAGTTCCAATACAGAATTGAAGTTGGATTCACCATTGAAGTAGGAGGCGCCAACGACTAATTGCCCGCTATAGCCAAAGAAATTTCCCAGCACCGTGGTTTGAAAAACCAAGCCATTGCTTGTCTGACTTCGATTGCTAATATTATTGATCGCCTGATCTGAAAGTATGCCTGTTCCGGTAAGATCGTTTGAATCAAACCCTTGAAGGTTGAAGCCTTCGTCATCTCCTGCCTGAGCTGCGGCAAGGTTTAAAAAGTTTTCTAACTCATCAGTATTGGAGAACTGGTTATCGCAGACATCATCATCGTCAAAACCAATGTCTTCTAGATCGTCTTCTTCCAAACCTTCGATTAAGGTAGCGGAATTACCTAGATTACAGACGCTGAAATCAGAGCCGTCGCCGTTAAAAGCGTCAGTGTCATTGTTTCGATGAAACCCGTTTGCGGCAATACTTATATTCGATGTAATGTCATGACTAATATCAAAATGAGCCATGGACATGTTATTGGCGGTAATATCCGGACCAGTGAAGATCGCCTTACGATTCAGCGCAAGTAATTCCTCTGGTGATGAGCCATTACCGGTTAGGTCGGATTCCCCCAGTTGGTAGTTGAATTCAGCTTGGGTAGTTTGTGATCTCCAAGCTAAGCTGCCATAAAAATTAATTGCATTGGAGTCGGACTCATCTCGCCAGCCGTCTTCATCAAAATATTCAACGTTAGCGTAATAGGCAAAACCTTCATCAGGGTTTCCGCTAGAGGGATCAAAATTGCCACCGAATTCTACATTTGCCCTTGTGCGGCCAAACGAGCCGCCTGAGAACTCTAGTTTATTGCCTTGGAAGTTAAAGCCATTTTTCATGTTGATAGCTAACGAGCCACCGAGACTGTTCTGGCCAAAGAGCGGGTTGGCGCCACCGGACAGAGTGACGCTGTGAATAGCAGATTGCGGCAGCAGATCCCAATTAACCGCGTCGCCAAGCGGCTCATTGATGCGATTGCCATTCTGATAAACAGCAAGGCCCTGAGCCAGCCCCAACAGGGGCGATGCGGTAAACCCTCGATATTGTAGGTCTGCTTGGAGTGGATTGTTCTGGGCATCATTGAGCGAGATGCTGGTGAAGCTCTGTTTAAGAAAATCAGCAATACTTTGTGAGTTACTGTTTTTAAGGTCGTCTGCCGAGCCCGTTTGAATAGGAAAAGGGACTTTGTCTTTATCTATACCTGCACCGAACGGAACCACTCCGATAACAACGATTTCTTCGGTGGTCTGAGCTATCGCTGTTGCGAGCCCATAACATGAGGCAAGCAATACAGCTGCTTTTACCGCGGGTCTCGTCATTGTTCATTCTCCGTCGCAAAAATGGCAAAGGGAGGGAGTATAGCAGAGCTCAAAACTCACACTAAAAAAACATACTCTGTAAGGCCAGCATGTTCTTGGCCTGCCTGTCGTAGATGGACTGCTAACAGCCGCTATTTGTTAAGTCTAAACTGTAAATTCCCAGTTGTTTGACGCCCAACTCGTAGGACTGTAAATTGGCGACTTTGTTTTATGAGCTTTTGGAGATGAAATGGCTACCGTATTGATTACCGGAACTAACAGAGGCATCGGACTTGAATTTGTCGAGCAGTATCTGGCGCAAGGTGACAAAGTTATTGCCAGCTGTAGGAATCCTGCAGGAGAAGGGGCGCTTCAAACACTGGCAGAAAACAGCACTCAGTTGCAGTTGGTTCAGTTGGACGTGAGTAGCCAAGCCTCCATGGAGGGGCTGCCTGGCCAGCTAGCAGGAGCCCCAATCGACATCTTCGTTAACAATGCAGGCATTTATGGTCGGCGTGAAGGGTTTGGAGAGCTGGAAGCGGAGCCTTGGGCGGAGGTGTTTCAAGTAAACTCAATAGCCCCACTCATCCTTACGCAGCTGTTGATGGAGAATTTTAATAAAGGGAGTTTGAAGAAGCTGATATACCTGACCTCGAAAATGGGTTCGGTAGGTGACAATCAAGGCGGTGGATCATACGTTTATCGCAGTTCTAAGGCTGCCTTAAATGCGGCAGTGAAAAGCTTGTCGATTGATTTAAAAAATAAAGGCTTCTCAGTAGCCTTGGTGCATCCGGGTTGGGTAAGAACCGACATGGGTGGACCGAATGGCTTAATTGATACCAAGACCAGCGTCACCGGCCTCGTGAGTGTCATTGAAGGTCTTGACCTGCCGAGCAGTGGCAGCTTTTTTAGCTACGATGGCAGTGTTATTCCTTGGTAGAAGGCGTTAATAAACGGGCAGTAAACTGTCACTTTAGCGCCTGTGTAAATTAGCCTACATCGAACCAGTATCGCAATTATGCTACTCTCAGCGCCAGTTTCGATATTCCTCGTAGGCTAATGGTTTCCTATTTAATGACGCATTCTATTCAAAATAAAACGCTGTGTATTTTACTTAGCCTCGGTTTGTCACTATTTCCTAGTCTTTCTTTCGGGCACGGTGGTGTCGCTCTGCAGGGAGATATGTGTGTCGTTAATATTAATTTCCTGACAGCTCACTTCACGGTATTCCAACCGGAAACCAGAGAGACTGACGAGTTCTGTGAAGATATCCCGGATGTTGGCCGATCGGTATTTGTGATGGAATATCTTCATGACTTGTTAGAAGAGATGGAAATTGATTTTCGAATTATTAGAGATATAAACGATGTTGGAAAATACGCAACGTGGAGCGATGTGCTCGACATTGTTGACCTCGACGCGGCCACGGTTTACTACGAAGAACCAAGAGTTGAGCAGGGTGGTTTTTACACTGCCAGCTATACGTTTGAAGAAAAAGGCACCTACATAGGGGTTGTGAATGCCGCGCACCCAACCGAAGATAGACATTACAACGCTGTCTTCTATTTTCAAGTTGGTGGTATGGACTGGGGGACACTCCCCTTGTTCGCTGGGCTATTGATTTTGTTTCAGCTGGGTTACTGGTTCAGTAATGGTGGCTGGGAAAGACGTAAGCTTCGAAAGCAGGGCAAAAGTACAGCCTAGGTTATGGCTACTTTTGTTTAAGCGCCGATTTATATCGTCGAATAACGTTTCATCTTTCTAGCTCAGAGGTTTTAGTCCAAAGGCTCGGGGCCGATAGATTTAACAGGTAAGCTGTGTAATTCCATTTAGTCATCCGGAGATTTTGCGTGAATGCGAAGATTTTGAGGTTGAATAAAGCGGGTGTTCCGATTAGCTGGCTGACTCGCCAAGAAACGGCAACACTTTTAGTTAAAGACCAAGTGATTTGGTCTTTAGGCGACACCGTGATGGAAATCCGCGGTGGTTTCAATCGAGGCGGCGTTCAGTCTGTTCTCAAGCTACCCAGCATTGTTGCCTGTGATGGCAAAGTCCACAAAGACCAATACGATCCCCCTTTAGAAAATAAGTTTTTGTTTCGCCGAGATAAAAATATTTGCCTCTATTGCGGTATTTCTTTTCCTTTGCACGATTTGTCTCGCGATCATGTGCTGCCAATCTCCAAAGGAGGATTGGATGTTTGGACCAACGTGGTTACCTCTTGTCGTCGCTGTAATAACCGTAAAGCAGATAGAAACCCAGAGGAAGCTCGCATGGAATTACTCGCGATTCCTTTTGTTCCAAATCAGTATGAATTTCTCTATTTTTCTAATCACAATGTATTGGTGGATCAAATGGAGTTTTTGAGTGCTAGATTTTCCAGTCACACACAGGTTTCCTAGTTAGTCATCTACTTTATATCAGCTACTTTATATCAGCATCGTCGATAGCCATTTCTAGCAGAGGTTATACTGGCTATCCGTGCTAGCATCAGCCCTCGTTTAGCTAAGACTTCTTTTTTATGGACCAGCCTTCTAATCAAGCTCGGGATCAAGCCCAGCATCAAAAGCCCGTAGCAGGATTTCTATTATCTCTAGTCGCCGCTGGTCTGTGGGGAATATTGCCGATCGCTCTGAAGGAATTGCTGGCGGGGATGGATGCAACTACTATTGTTTGGTATCGGTTTCTTGCTGCTGGATTGGTACTGACCGCGTGGTTGACTCTCAAAGGCAACCTACCCAATATTGCGAAAGCAACGCCTGCGGTTCGTTGGATATTGGTTGTTGCGGCGCTTGGGTTGTGTGCTAATTATTCGTTATTCTCACAAAGCCTAAACTATGTAAATGGCGAGACAAGTGAAGCGGTAATTCAGCTAACCACTTTGTTTTTGATTTTGGGTGGCGTTGTATTTTATAAAGAACCTTTCGATGGTATCCAGAAGTTAGGCACGGCCTTTATTGTCGCCGGATTGCTTCTTTTTTTCCACGACCGGCTTGCCTCTTTTGGTAGTTTGGAGAACCAAGGGACCATCGGTGTGCTGATTGTTTTTGTGGCCGCGGTCACTTGGACCGTTTATGCGCTATTGCAAAAGAAGCTTTTAAAAAGTTTTTCATCCGTCCAAATCCTATTCCTTATCTACGCTTTTTCAGTGGTGGTTATGCTTCCATTTATCTCCCCCGCAAAGCTGTTTCAACTTAGCGGTTTCGAGTTGGCTCTACTAAGCTTTTGCTGTCTCAATACATTGATAGCCTACGGCTGCTTTGCTGAAGCTCTTAACCTTTGGGATGCATCCAAAGTTAGCGCTGTTCTTGCATTGGCTCCGCTTGTCACTATTGGAACGTTAAAATTCATTGTACTGTTCGATCCAGACTATGCGTTTTCTGACCGCTTAACGATTATCTCCCTGCTGGGTGCTTTGTTTTTGGTGGTTGGTTCTGTGCTTGCGGCCTTAATGCCTGTGATCAAGTACAAACTGCGCCAGAAATTTCGCTAGTTAAAGCCTTTCTAAGGTAGCTGAATGTGCGCGCATTGACAGAGTTGGCAAATTGCTAAAAACTCCAGCGTATTCAAAACAATAATATAGCGAATTTACCTATGGCCAACAAATCCTCAGTCTTTCTGCTTGTCAGTTTTTTAGCGTCAATTTATACGACCTCTCTGGTGGCTGAAGTCTCTCGTTTAGAAATCACTAAACGAGAAACACTGGCAGGCAGTGGACCGCAGACGAGCTACGATTCGATTACCGGGGTGGTTCATTTTGCGTTAGACCCAAGCGATACGGCCAATCAGGCGATCATTGATATTGCCTACGCACCGATTAACAGTGATGGCTTGGTTGAGTTCTCTACCGATTTCAGGATTCTCGTGCCTCAGGGCGCAACAGGCAATGGCACCCTGCTTTACAATGTTAACAATCGCGGTGGTAGTCGTTTTCCCCCTGAGATCTCTCCAGATCACCCGTTGAGTAAAATGGGGTTCACCTATCTTGCTACAGGTTGGATAAATGAGCTTGCGCCTCGCGATGGGCGGCTGCGACTTCATGCGCCAATAGTAAGTGACTTATCCGAGCCGATTGTTGGGCAGGTTCGTTATGAGGTCACTGTAGGCGCTGCAACAGAAGAGGTGAACATTGCAGGATCGGGGCACTTAGCTTATAGGCCAACGGAGGCTGGTTTGAACGCTGCAATCCTAACCAGTCGTCAATATCAAAATGAACCTCGTGTTCCAATAGAGAGATCGCTGTTTGAATTGGAAGTGATGAGAGATGATAACAGCACGCAACCTGCGCTTAACCTTGTTTTGAAGAGTGGTTTTCAGCCAGGCACTATTTATGAGCTTCTCTATGAAGCTCAAGATCCAGTGCTTGCAGGTTCGGGGATGGCAGGCATTCGAGACTTGGTTTCTCTGATTCGACAGCAAGCAACTTCTGCTGGAGAGCTTCAGGCATTAAGCCTTCCGGCGATTGAACACACGGTTGCTTGGGGTAATTCTCAAAGTGGCAGGCTTCTGCGGCAGTTTGTTTATGAAGGCTTCAATACCGACCTAAACGGAGATAAAGTATTCGACGGTGTTATTCCAGTGATCGCAGGCAGTGGCTATGGAATGTTCAACAATCGCTTTGCAATGCCAACGCGAACAAATGGCCAGCATTCAAATCATCTTTATCCTAATGATCTGTTTCCCTTTACCTATGGGGTAAGCAGTGACCCTTTTACCGGCCGAACTGACAGCATATTGGGTAAGTCGCTTAGCCTCGGTACAGCACCAAAAATCATGCATATTCAGACCTCCAACGAGTACTGGGTGCGGGGAGGTTCATTGCCTCACACCAATCCGCAGGGAAACGAGGACGCAGTAATCCCCGATGATGTGCGCTTCTATACCATTGGTGGTTCCCAGCACGGCTCAGGCAATGGCATTCCTCGTGCCGCTACAAATGGTCAGTTACCCCCTAATCCCAATATGTGGGCACCATTTTCTTACTCGATGATTGTTGCGATGCATAAATGGGTATCCCAAGGCGTCCAGCCTCCAGCCTCTCGCTACCCTAAAATTGCTGATGGCAGTCTGGTTGCCTCTCATGAAAACGGGACAATTAATAAAGCCGCCTGGAGGCAGTTGATTGGGGTGAATCATCCTGAGGCGATGTATAAGCCGGCCTACGTAAGCTACGGCGCGCTATGGCAGACTCAGCGAATCGTAAGTGAACATCCACAGGTGAGCGAAAGTCTTTATCAGGCGTTAGTGCCGGCGGTTAACGATGACAATAACGATTTCTCCACCAGCACAATATTGCCCCCGATGACGCAGGTGCCTATTGCCACCTTTGTTTCTTGGAACTTAAGATCCTTCGCCAGTGGTGCAGAAAAATCTCTAGCCAGATTATCAGGAGGCTATATTCCATTTGCCGCAAATGCGCTCACTGCGAATCAGATGGAGGACTCGCGCAGCACAATTACTGGTTTATATGAATCCTTTGAGGACTACTTAAATCAATATGAGCAAGCTACCGACGGCCTTATAAGCGAGCGCTATCTATTGCCAGAATTCAAAGACACAATCATGTCTATTGCTCAGTCAAATGAGGCAGTGTTCGCACAGTAACTAATAGATGGTTTTTCACTAGGGAATGACCCGATAGCTAAAAAGAGTTGACGAGTCATCTTCTGGAACAAAGTGCATAAAAATTTCTTGGGAGCTACTGGTCTCAAAGTAGAAGGGGTTTTGAGTTAGTAAGACCCCAGAGTCTGTTGTTTTGGTGACAGGTAATTGCATGATGACTTGAAAGCTTGGAAGTTCAAGAAGCTCAATTCCTCCAAGTTTGAATTTTTCTAATTTGTCATTGCTGTAAGTCCCTAGGCCACTACACAACATATTGTGTGGAGGCAGCCATTGGCAGTCTTGGTAGTCAATATAGTGGTGGCGATTAGGGTGCATAACAGTAGAGTCAGGAATGGTTTCTTGTTGCCCCGCATCAATACCCGTGTTTGTATCAATATCCCACTGATAGAATTTCCGTGATCCCCAGTTAACAGCGTAAAGGGTGTCAGATGTAAAGTCTTTAAGTACGCTACCCAAATGATCAGGAAATCTAAATACCTCTTCCTGCTGCATCGTCTCAGGGTCAATCTTGTAAACAATGGATTGACTGTTGGGGCGATATTCAGCAACCGAGGCCCAGATAAATTCCCCATCGAAGTCGATACCTCCAGGGTGGTACATAGTGCCTTCGCCTAAAATCAAATCATCAAGTAGGCTGCCGTCCTGAGCGAACTTAAATAGGTGGCCGATACCAGCGCCGGGAGTGCGGTCGAAGTTACTTTGAGGATCGTTTATTCTTATAGGTGACACGGTGGTCTCGACCGACGACATAAAAAAGTAATCGCCAATTTTTACTAAGCCTTGGGGATGATAGCTGGCAAACTGCAAGGGGATTGAAGCCGCTAGCTCCCAGTTAGAGGTTTTAGTAAGGGACTGAACGACCGAAGCCTGCTCGACCGTTTGGCTAAGCCCCGCACTGGGTAAGCCTCCCGATAGGGTGGCTATAATACACAAACGCAAGGCCGAATAAATCACTGGCTTGGTGGTTAATTTCAAGTTAAAGACTCAAGTAAAAGAACTAAGTAAAAGAACTAAGCTAACAAATATAGGGTTGGTTTTTTAGGACCGCGTCCGATCCGCGATAGAATTAGTCTCCGGGGATTTGAAATTCGATTTTGGCAAGCCGTGGTAAAATGCACTGATGTTCTACAGTCTCAAAGCTTGCGTCTTCTGGGCTTAATCCGCCATTCAAATTCACAAAGCTAACATCAACATCTGTGCCTAAGCAGACAATGTTTTCCCGACTAGCACCCTCTTTAACAAGCCCACCCCAGGCAATGTTTGGAATTACGTCGCCGGTGGCTCTGGCAAGAGGTATTAGCATAGGGTGCTGTGGGGTGGTGCCACCGCCAATAAATTCATTGTCATGAATATAGATTTGTTCTGGATACGGGTCATAGCTAGGATCGGAAACTGTGCGCCCGCTTAATACATAGCTGTAGATCATGATATTGACGTTCTCATTGTCGGTGAATTGATTTTCGAATACTTCGATGTTGTCGTTGGCAAGAATTATAAGGCCGGTGCCAGCGGGAACGTTTGCTACGATGTTGCCAATAGGCGCAAAGTTTGCTGTATTGTTTTCAAAAATCAGATTGTTATAAATTCGGGTTGCCCGACCGCCCTGAACGGGTAAATTTGGAAGATCGAATACCAGAATACCACCAGTGTTATTGGTTGCGATGTTGTTATAAACATCAGCGTGAGTTGAGTTTTCTATCTCAATACCAGCGACGTTATATTCCGCGCGAGAATTGCGAACGATTATTTGGCTAGATTGACCAACGTAAATACCGGCATCTGATGCCCCTATGGCAACTGAGTCTTCGATAAGTATATTTTTTGATTGAACTGGATAGATACCATAAGCGCCATTTTTGGAATCTGGGCCATTGGTCCATTCAGTTCGAATTCGGCGCAAAGTCACATTGGTGCTTTGGTTGATTTTAAGTGCGTCCCCAATGGTGTCCTCAATTGCCATGTCTTCCATGATAAAATTATCGGCTGAGACCAACAGGCCTTCAGCGCCTTGGACTTGGTTTTTGAACGAAAGTATTGTCTCATCAATGCCAGCGCCCCGAAGGGTAACTCCGGATACGTTAAGTGACAGGCTACGAGTGAAGTCATGTGTCCCGGCGGGAACTTCTATAACATCCCCAGGCTGGGCCTCAATAAGTTGCGTTTGCAAAATTTCTTCAAAGCTGAGAATGTCTGCAGTCTGAGTTGTGGGGTCGTCTGTGCTACAAGACGCCAAAAATGCCAGTGATAATATGCCCAATATAAATTCAATTCGCAGTGACCTTCTTAAAAGGAATCTATCTGCTAACGATAGACTAATGTTGGTCGCCGAATATTTTGATCCGCGTTTAGCTGCGTGATAATTACCCATAGATTTACTCTCAGTATTCGTTTGGTTTAAAGTGATACGAATTTACTATTTGGAACATCTTTGCGAACTTTGTCATGGTCGAAAATTTGGCCGTTCATGGCAATATAAGCCCCCGGTGGCTTTGTCTGAACTGCAGTTAAGGCGCAGCCGATGTTGAACATAGCATCAGAAGATTTGAATAATGCAGGGGCAAGGGCGCCTGTCAAAACGATTGTTTTACCCCGAATTTCTTTTAAACTTTGAGCAGTTTGCACCATGGTGTCGGTGCCGTGGGTGATGACAATCATTTTTGCATCATTTTTAGATATCGCCTCTCTCAAAATCTCCCGGTCGTTGTCTGTCATCTCCAAACTGTCTTTTTGCATAAGAGAGGTGACATCGAATTCTATGTTTAAACTAAGATCTGCGAGCACCTCTGATATGTTTGGCGGGCCTACCTCGTAAGTGCTTTTTGCATCAAAGTAGACTTTATCAATGGTGCCGCCGACGGTGAATATCTTTACCTTAATCATTCTTTCAAAGTCCTTTTTAAATCTGGTTACAAAATCTTTATTCTTTGGTGCACAGCGATTGCTTGGTGGTGGGTATGTTTAGTTGGATGTTGTGTTCTTGGTTATTTATCTGCTTACGCGCTGCCTACTTTTCAGCTACCTATCTTACCTATCTTACCTATCTTACCTATCTTACCTATCTGCCACTTCGAACATCCAGGTGTCTTCTTGGATGACTTGCTCGTTTGAGGTCACCGCTTCTCCCCCCAGATATTTTCGGCTTAATTCGTTTAAAACAGGAACTACAGCGGGATCATCCATTATGCGGACTAGTTTCTGCTCATAGAGCTTGCCATCAATACGCAAAATTATTCGATTATCATCCTTCAGGTAGTGAGGCCATTGCTTCCATATTGCTGCATAGCCTTGGTTCATGTAGCCACTGACGATGAACATTCGTCCCTCATGGCTAGCTACCCACACTGTTCTGGAACTCAGTGGATCCAGAGTTTGAAACTCGATTGTGTCGCGCTCTTTTAAAAAACTCCAGTCTGAAGGCGCTGGGCTTAACTCGCCAGTCTTAAATGGCCCGCCGGAGATTATTTCCAAAGGTCCGTCGCTAAAACGCATGCCGTATAGAAAGAGTCCTAAGCTCACTGCGACAAAAAGGATGAAGATGCCAAACCTTTGGTAGATTTTTTTCATGGGAGCGCCTTTTTAAACCATTGATTAAAATAGTATTTATGTCTCGAAAGGATCGGCATAGAGTTTGTTGGCTTTTTTAGCGTGTTAAAAGTGATCCAGTACCGGATACCTAACGTTTTCTCGAATAGGTTAGTCGGTTCAATCCAGTTTTAATGCCCTTAGAACCGCTGATCCTAGACTTGTTTCTCAGTTGTAACAAGACCTTGTGCATAGTCTTTTTTTTGTGTAGCGGATGTTCTTATCAGCTTGTTGTAGGTAAGAACATTCATTTTTTGGCAGAATGTTTCTCGAGCCACATTTAACTTTTCTTCGCTTTATCCAGCCTCTTTAGTTTTTTTCAAACCGTTAGAATGGTTGCGCCAGTCTTACTCAGGTTACGCTTCACTTTTTATAACGCATGTCATCGAGGGTTTTTCTAATCTCCTGGAGTAGTGGCAGCTGATTTTCAATTTTAGCGCTGTCGAGTATCTGCAACAACTTATCGAATACGGGCATGGTGCACAGGATTGCT
>MDTF01007621.1_pt1 | contig 14537 bp, 15 predicted proteins | sample 811191 | NCBI WGS metagenome assembly MDTF01 (sample SAMN05326649, study PRJNA326480) | marine metagenome | isolation source: seawater | place: Southern Ocean | collected 2011
ACGGGGGAAGCGACCGGGGCCGCCACGGGGGCAAACACCGCCACGGGGGAAGCGACCGGGGCCGCCACGGGGGCAGATACCGCCACGGGGGAAGCGACCGGGGCCGCCACGGGGGCAGCCACCGCCACGGGGGAACCGGTACTGTCGTCAGGATAGATAGGGGAACCGGTACTGTCGTCAGGATAGATAGGGGAACCGGTACTGTCGCCAGAATAGGTAGTTGCCGCAAAAGTTGTTTGTACGAGTGCCAAAAAGCACGCGTAACGAAAGATCGCTGTGAGACCTAAACTCCGCATTAGCGATTTAGTCGGTAGAGACAACTCCTATTATATATGGTTTGTGGGGAACAGCGTCATTGGATTGCATTGGAACGGAGGAACACATGGCTTCGTGGTACGATGGTCCGGAGCGCGTCCTCTACGTGGTGGTCGGGGTCGTCCTCCTGCTCACTGTCATGTGGGTGGTGGACAAGCTCTTTTGTTTGGGCCGAACGCTCGCAGCGGCGGTTCGGTGCACAATCCATTTATTGTGCTGTTGGCGGCTATGTTTGCGCCACGACACAGTGGTAATGGAGCTGGAATGCGTTTGAGACAGAAGCATATATACACACGGCGCGTCGTAGAGTCGAGTGGTTGGTCCCGATGGAGACGGTCCTTATGGCTTTCTATCGTCCCGAGGGGAAGGACGAGCCTTGGATCAATACGATGACCAGCTGGCTCACGGGCAAGTTCGTGCACGTGGAGCTGCTGTTCGTCGATCCCGCGACTGGCAAGCAAAATTTAGCGAGTGGCGTGTGGCAGAACGAGACCGTGTTTTTCCGCCGAAAGACCTTTGGACGAACGAGCTGGTCGTTCAAAAGCGTGAAGGTCACCAAAAAGCAAGCGGTGGCGATGCGAGAGTTCTGCTCGAACGCCGCCAAAGCCAATATTCCGTTCAACAAATCGGGGTTGCTTCGATGTTGCACGCCGTTCCCGCGACCGACGGACCACGCTGCCTACTTCTGCAGCGAGCTCGCGGTCTGCGCCTTCCAGTCGGCCGGTCTCTACAAGGGCACGATTCCGTCGATGGTGACGCCGACGGCGCTGTGGGACATGGTGGACGACGCGAACCAGCACGCGACGGCCTCGCCGTTGATTGACGAGCGCATTAACAAGTCCGGTCTCCGATTCCACGTGCAACGCACCAACCAGCCGCGCTCGGATCCAACAAAACGCACGCTTACCAAAAAATGGTCACAGTTCACACATAAAAAGTAAAATCAAATAAAACAGAACTAAAAGTAAGCTTGTACGCAATACCGAATGTGGCGCGGGTACACACGGAGCATCGAATTCAGAAACTCCTCCGGTTGGGAGGCACCGAGCGCGTGCAACAACGGCACCCACCGTTCGCGTACGTAGCTCGGTGGCTCAATCTCGATGGGGCGGTTCGACTGTATCAGACGTTCGTAGTGTTCGCGATAGGATCGGTTTCGTGGATACAGTCCGATTCGGTAGGTGTGCCTCTGCAGGTAGCCAAGCATCTGTTCGAAGCATTCGTCTGGCATATGCCACGCGACGCGAAACACTTCGTATATCTGTGTGAAATCGAAGTCCTTGCGCGGGTACATCGGGACATCATCGCGCCACATTTTCGCTACGATCGAAAAGAAGAGTTGAAGGTTGTCGTGCATGTTGTCTGGTTGTCCGAGCGTCGCGAGAACAGCCCCGCGAACCACGAAGGACACACACACGCCGTCGTACTGACGCGGAATCGCGTTGGGCAGCGGCTGAAAGGTCCATCGAAGCCGTTCGTGCAGAAAGTCGTATTGGGCAGCGGCCGCCCGAAAGTCGCACCGTTCGATGAGGTGCCAGAACCATTCGGATATCGTGCGCGCAGATATCCATACGGAGATCATCTCGATATGGATTTGGCGAAATCGGAGTTTCTGACAGAAATACTCGAGCAACGCCTGTTCTTTGGCATCGTCGGATTGGACCACGAGCAACAAGGCCCGTAGTTCAGCCGCCCACGAGGACCGTACGCGTTGACGCAGTACGCAATCGACCATGTTCTGAACTGCAGTCCACCCGAAGAATCCGGCGGTGGCCAGCAACTCCCCGAGGCGAGTGCGCCATCGGTAGACGGTCGTAATGATGCGTTTACGGCGAGGGTTCCTCCAGTAGGTCCAGTACGCCTCCTCCGACGCCCATTCTTCCTCGAGTCCCATTGCGTACAGATCGACGCAGTCCTTCACCGCGCGAGGCGTCACGGAGCCAACGTCGCCGATCGGAAACTCTTCGCCGTCGGTTACGTGATCGATGATGACACTGGCGTTGACGACAGAACGCGGCACGAAGCAGCGTGCAGTGGTCGACAGGCCGAACGTAACGAACACACCTTCCGTTTGTGGACGTTCGTCATCGTCGTTCCTGCGTCTCTTCGTCGAGATCCATTGTGGTGTGTTCGAAGACCGCTTCATGAGGATCGTTCGTGTGGTAGTGTAAAGGCTTCTTGAACAAATACCGTGATTAGCAGGTAGAAGGTCGCTGAGACGAGGGCACGGGAAGACCCCAGTACGCAACTGAGCTCTTCAAATACGATCCACATCCACGTGAACGAATTCAGAACCAAGAGGTACAACAGCACAGCGAGAGCGAAAAGCCCCTGAGCCAAGGCAGGCTTCGAATCACACTGAACTAGAACGCGAAGAAACAGAAAGGCGGCCAGAATGATCTGCAGGGTTGCCGTGAGTATAATGCACTCGTAGGAGTCTAGCTCGTAGTACGCAGTTTGGAGCACAAGGATGACGAACAACAGCGAGTCCTGGGTGTAAACCCATCCCAACCCGATCAAAGCCACAAGCAGTAGCTGAGCGACAGGTATTATGCTCCACTGCGTGACGAGGTATTCGAAGACAATGACCGCTCCAAACGTCAAGCGCAACCAATTAATACCTTCATGAACGTCGGTGTGTGTGGCGGTCCAGACGGCGACGATGATCTTGAAGAGCAAGAAGCTCTGCACAAACAGTTTCCAGCCCGGGTCCGAAATCGCATGCGCGAACGGTTTCAGTCGAACGCGGTGCTGGTTAGCATCGTATCCCATCCGGTTGTCTTGGAGAATGCGCTGATTCAACCCAAGTACATTGTCGCTGTTCCCGACTTTCCCGTGGAAGATGAACGAGGACATAAAGCGTTTCGACCATAAACAATTCTCACCGCAGACCAATTCCGTACCATGTACGTCACGAATCGTGAATTGGACTTTACGGTGTTCACCATTTTTGATATGCTCCTGTAAATCTGCGAAGAGTCGGGGCGGTAGTTCAATGGAATCACCGTCACTTACCAGAAGGACGTGCAGCGGGGATTCGACCATCTGTCCGTCGCCGGCACGCCATCGAACGCCCTTGGAACGGAACTGGCACAGCGCACCCCGTGAATTTTCGCAGTTTACAAAGTCCGTCGCTGTGTCCATCTCCTCGTCCGTCTCCTCGTCCCTCCCTACCAATATGATCCGATGTTGGTCTATTGTGAAATGCGAAAACCGAGACCAAAGCATTGAGCGGGCGCCCAGTCCGAACACCCAGTGGTCCCCCGCGACACATCGGACGTGAATGCTCCGACCATCGCAGACGAACCGGTGCGAACCAGGAACCGGTGAGATGCAGTGACTGTGTTCGAATGACAAGTACACGTCTTGGAGTTTCAGAGTGTCGTCGAGTCGAAAGAAGCTTACCGATATATTAGAAGGTGCCGTATCCTCCATCCAGTGGTTCTCAATCGGCCGAACACACAGTCCGCTTCCGCTCACTATGTACCAAGCAAAGAGTACTAACGCCGAGAGCATCATCGAACGTAGGACGCAACGGACTGAAAGAGCATTATATACCGACTTTTTTTTCAAGAGGTATATAAAACAAACCAGTGACTCATTAGTTCATCCATAATCCAACTGCTGCTATGTCTGCCTATCGCCCGAGTACAACCTTTTCGAACCCGGTGACAAAGGCCGGCCGGGTCGTCTACAACGTGACGCTCGATATGAGCCACGCCGCGTACCGCCTGAAACCGGCGTCGGGTGGGTACCAAGTGTGTCCTAATGTCGAGAGCCATGCGGACGAAGACACACTCACTGTCCAACCACACGAGATCTGTCTGGAACAAGACAAGAAAATCATCAAGCGCTCGATGACCCGTAGTGTCAACGACACGGAGATCCTGCTGCTCTCTGCGCTGAACGGTCTCAAGGTAGACCGAAGCCTCATCGACGCGACGCAACCAGAGAAGACCCGGCGTCTGATCCGGCAAAGGCTCAAATTCGGAGGGGTTGCGTCGACGATGGCGAAGTACGACCCCAACCATCGGACCCAGAATGATCAGGTGTTCGTGAGTCAATTTGGTGGCTTGTGCACAATCCAAAACACGGGCTCGGACCCGATTCGGGCCGGCGACTACGTCGTCTGGGACCTTCCGCGCACCTCGTCGGAGGGCAAGGTGATGTGTGGTAAAAAGGAAAAGCAGATGGTGATCACGCGTCCCTACAACCCCAAAGACATGTCAATCGAGTCGCTAAAGCGCCGGTTGGGCGACCCCGGAGACGAGCTCGCGAAAGCGGTCCTTGGGTATAAGACAGCGTTAAAAGTGCCAGGAGGTAAAGAGAGTACAAACATCCCCCAACTTGCGAGATTGACGTACGAAATCACCGAAGTGATTGCCGATGAAAAGGGCCGGATTATCGGTCGCGCTATGTCCAACGCGGACGAGGCGGGTGACACATTTGACATCTTGCTGGGCCGCTACGCGGCGTAAGAGTATATAACCAACGATGCGCCCACTTCCGTGGTGCCACTAATGTCCCCCGATCTTTTTTTTGTAATCTTTTCGTTACTATTGTTATACATTGGCGCAGTGAGTGAATGGGTGCATAGGCAATTACGACATAAAACCGATTCAACCTAGATGACAGAACCACCAACGATCCCAGACGTAATTTCACTTGACTGCGTGCCGAACCATCCATTAACAATCGTTTACGTTCTGGGTGGTACCCCTTCCACTACAGAAACCCGAATTGTATGCGAAGGGTTGGTTCTTGGAACCGTAGCGAAGGGGACCAAGCCGCCGTTCCGGTGGCAGGACGTCGAGCGTGTGTCCACTAATAAGAAGCAGAAAGTTGCCCACATAACAGAGCGCGAGGATGAGCGCACGATTCGACTGCTGTCGCAGCTCCCACCATCGATGCGAAATAAAGACGAATACGCAAAGACACCGTTCCCTCACGGTACAAGCACGGTCGAGGAGCTCACACTCATAGGCGCCGAACCGTTCCGCACGGTTATGAATTGTTACCATCACTGGTTTGGAACTGTCCCACCAATTCAACGGTTTGAACGGGAGCTAAAACACGTCCAGGTCGACGCGATGACAGACGCAGACCTCAAACGCTGGGAGGAGTCTCTGCAGCGCCATTGGGCTGACGCTCATACGGCTCTGATGCGTCGTTTGCGTTCATCGCGGCGTTGAAGACCGTACAAGTGCCACGACAAGATTAGTAACCAAGGCTGTGACGACGAGCACAAGGCCGTATACGACCTCCATGTGTTTTGTACTATATTCTAGGACTTGGATTGTACTTATATAAGCGTAACTCGAACACAAATTGCCTAAAATGTTCCTCGTAGAAGCGTTTCTGCCGTTTCTGTTGTGCGCGAGCCTGCATTACGTGCGTCGCCTGGTGCGTGCCTTTCTCACGACGGAAGAACTGAGTATCCATCTATTTACAGACTCGTTCCGCTACGACCAAAAGCCGGTTCGAATTCAGAAAATCCTTGTGCATAATCTCGCCTACGTTACATTCCTCGTACAGTTCTTACTTCTATTACTTCTGGTTCCTTTTCACCGCTTCGAGTGGTATTGTTTTCAGCACCTGTTCGCGTTCGTACAAACGTTTGATTTTTGCTGGTATCATACAACTTCGCCTCGTAGCGAAAGGGCGGCCATGGTCGTCACATGTATCGCTTACGTGTGTTGCCAGTCGCGTATTCTCGACGTCTTTGTCTTGTACGCGATGTTCTCCACGACAGCGGCCGTCGATCTTGAAGAACAGATCTTCAATAATGCGGTCTTCACAAAGCGCACGGTCCGGATCCTCCGGATCGTCGACGCATGCCTGCTTGGACTTCTATGGGTGATCGCACTGGGGGTGTTTATTTCAGACCCGAACGTTACGGATGCAGTCATAATCCCGTGCGTCTTCGGAGTACAGTACAACGCCGCGTCACAGAACAAAAAACGTATTTAAGCACGCACGCACCAACTCCCTAGGCGAGTATTTGAAATCCAGATGTTTCGCCATGATCGCGTCTAACGAGTGCTCAAAGAACGGGGCCCAACGCGTACCTCGATTGTCCTCAATGATTTTGGCGCGAAGCACTGGTATTACGTGGCACGCGAAAAACACGACGTAGAGCTTCTGGTGATCCCACGGTTCGGGATTTAGCACCGACGCCTTGCACAGCTTAAGAAGCTCGTCCAAAAGGGGGGTGTATTCGTCGCACACCGACTGCAGGTGCTTGTAGAACGCGCGGGCGTCTAAGTTGAGTGAAGGGGGGGCAGCCATGGTGGTGATCGTAATATGTAAATCCATGGAGGTGGTGGTCGTAGACCGTACATCGGTTTATATATTAGAACAGACCAGAACAGCCTAGTACGCAACGGTTGTCCCTAGATCCCCCGGCATACTCGGTTGAAATTGTTTTGGGGTGCCTCTAATTTGTCAAACCCCACAACTTTGTCATCTGTTCGGACGTCAGCCAACACCGACGATTCAGTTCTTCACTGAATTGTGTCAGAAAATAGCCAAGGCGGCCCTTGTCCAACGGGCTGATTTCTCTGAGCTGAGACACGATCAACACCCACAGTTCTTTGAGTGTGTAGCAGCCGTTGACCTGTCAAATGCACGAAAAAGAATTCTTTTGAGTAAATGTGTGGCCACGAGAGCGATGATGATATGTGAAGCTTGTCTGAGGAGCGTTCTCAGCCACACGTTTCAGAAAAAGAAATTCTTTTGAGTGACTCTGACGGGTTGACGCGTGTCGTCTCCAACGAGTCCAAGAACATCTGGACCTCCGACTGCTGGACTACCAATTGGTACTTGTCGTTGGCCCCAGCCTTGGATGTAGGAAACACGTACCAGATCCAGTGCCCCACTTTTTTGCCGTCGTGTGTGACCAGTTCCGACCAGATCGCAGGGTAGTGACCAATCAATACGCTGAGGAAGGGCTGGGTGTTGTCTTTGAAACTCATCCGAATCCGGAAGTTCCGTTGTTCGCGTTCCACAGGATGAAACAGGTGCGGTTCGGCACTCGGAACCGTTCTTGAAAAACGTTTCGGAAACGAAACGTTCTCGGAATTGTTCTTCGTTCCAGAGAACGTTCTCACACGTTCTCGGAATTGTTCTTCGTTCCAGAGAACGTGGACCGTTTCGGAATGTTCTTGCATTCTTGAGGAACGTTCTTAGAAAACTGGTTCCCGATTTTCCAAATCGTAAAATCATCAACAACCCCAAACAACCAAATAACACTCGAAATTTTTCACCCTCCGCATTTTTCGTTCTCACAATCTCCATTGACTTCGAAACCCTAACGAACCAAATTCAGACTACATCATGACACTCTTCGTTCAGCACGACGTTATCTACTGTGACTGGGAAGAGAGCGGCAAGCTTGTGCCTTACAAGGGCAAAGTCGTCACTGTGAAGAACAAGAAAATCAAGGTCGAATTTGGCGACGGCGAGAAGTGGTGGTTCTCGCTCAAGCAACAGGCAGGCCTGCGTCGCACACGAGGCCAAAAGCGCACGTCGGAGCTCGCGTTTGGTGCGAGCGAGCGCAAGATCAAGCGGCAGTCCGTATCTGGGCGATCGATGTCGACGTACAACGCAAAACTCAAGGCGGATTCGAAGAACAAAATCATGTGTCGTGAGATTCTGGTCGCGGGTCTCCCGGGAACGAACGCTTCGAAGCGAGCCCTCGTCCTCGACGCGGAGGACATGAAATTCACGCGCAAGCTGGTCGAGGAGAAGGGGTTTCGTTCGGAGAAGGTCGACGTCCCAAACTGCAACGAACCAGAAGTCACAGCTCAGATGGAGGAGCTGGGTATTGGGAACGTCCACGGTGGCACTTTCATGGGCGACTTCATGCGGAGCGTCGAGAAGAAGAAGTACGACCTGGTCTACGCGGATTATTGTGGGCAGCCGGGTTCGACAGACAAAATCAACACCCCGCTGCACGACCTCAACGAGCTGTTCGCGCTGAACCTCGTGGCCTCGAGCGCGACGATTGGAGTTACGGTCTGCATCCGCAACAACGTCACCACAAAGGTCCTGTACCAGAACATGCACCGCGTGACGAACGCGGTCGTCTCCGCGGCGTTTACGCACGGATTCGTCGCGACCATCAAGTGCCAGACGACATACAAGGACCCGGGCTCGCAAACGATGTGCTTCTCATGTGTGAGCGTTGAAAAAATTTAGTGGTCTGACAATAAATAGTTTACTATATAAAAACCATTACACAACTAGAAATGCGTATTCATGGTGGTTGAACGCGGAACGATTAATGATCTGGAAGTGAAGCTTCCGTCGTTTGATTTGACTAATGTCAAAATCTTACAAGAATTATTCAAAAATAGCACCGAGTACGTGTGTGTATCCAAAAACAATCCCGACGTAAAAGCGGACGAGCAAACAATTGAACAAGCGTACAATTCGGATTCGCTCTACTTACAATACGCAGTAGCCGCAAACGAAGATCGCCGCCAGCACCCGTTGGCAATATTGGATAGCAACAAGTATAGCAATCTAACGAATGCTGTGAGCAAGTACATGGAAAAACGCCATAATCCCGCCACGTTGGACGCAAAACCTTTCTTTCTCAATGGGAAATTCAATGCTGTTCAAACTACCCACAACGACGATTACGATAACTTCGCACTAGTATTGCGTGGTCAAAAAACATTTTATGTCGCACCGTATGATGCAAAGAATGAATGGAATGACCATTCACAGAAAGGTGAAGAGGAGCATATGTACCGACTTGTAATTCCGGCAGAAACAACTAGCCTCCCAAGCCCCACTGCGACTCACCCACGTGGAGAGTGGGGATGCAAGGTGGACTGCGTGTTTGACGGTGGGTACACTGCGTTAGTTAATCAGTATGAGAGCTGGCGTTCAAAGTACGCGGAAGAGTTTGGGCCGGGAGCGGCGGATGTGTACACAATTGAAGATTTTTGGGACCAAGTATTAGAACAACCGAAACTGGAAGTGGACTACACACCACCAAATTTCGAAGAGTGCTTAGAAAGTAGAAAGAAATTGCTTTATCGCTCCCGTCATTTTCAAAAAGTTGTACTCCGCGCCGGACAATGGCTCTATATACCAAGACGTGACTGGCACTACGTTGTCACGGAACCGAATTCCATTTTAAGCAACTGGTGGTGGACACCAAATGAAGGATTGAAACGTAAAAGAGTCGACTCTAAATACAAATTAGTGATGTCATCACTACATCATATGAAAATATAATCCATCACTCCCCGTTATGCAATTTATTATAACCTTGATAAAGCAATTCAGTATAAAAGGTTCGACGTCTGCACCGTTGCGCAAACAATGGAAGAGTGTGAAGCACGTTCGTACGCACCGTCCGACCTGCTCCGAATCCTTGTAAAGGCTAGGGAGTTGTGCCCAGGAGACGCGGCGTTTCTAGACATCGGATGCGGCAATGGGAACGTGTTGCAGGCCGCCCAAGATTTGGTTCTGTCCCCGGTCGTCGGGATTGACAATAAGGTGGTGTGTCTGGATGACGCAGCGGCGGCTGTACCCGATGCCAAATTGATCAATCAGGACCTGACGACAATGGACGAGGACAACCGTGCCGAGATTGTGGCTAAATGTGAAACCAAGGCCACGATCGCCCACTGTTACGACGGTGGCATTCTGCCCTTAGGAGTAGTCGAGAGCGCGTGCATCCTGGTCGGTGACCTCCCGGCGAACTCCGTTGTGGTCTTCGTTACAAATATTACGCCGGGCAAGTACGATTGCGATCACATCGTTGATCTTATGGAGGAAGTCGAGTACAATTTCATCGGCGCGCTGCATGACGTAAAAGAAACCGAGGACTCCGAAGTCGCCACGATGCACGCGTTGTACTTTAGCCGTGAACTTGACCTGACGCCCGACGGTTTGAAGCCAAACTACCAAAAAGAAGACGATCTAGTCAACGAAGGACTCGACCAAGAGTATTTTGTGACGGAGCCATGGGCCTGGTTCGAATCGGCCGCGGGTGGACAGCCACTGGGTTCAATCCACACCGTTCAACCGAACGGTTCGTGCGATACGCAGTTACCCGAACAGTTCTCCCAAATCACCGTTCGCGTTGCAACCGACGCAGTTGAGGCCCCTGATCTCTTTCACGTGAAACCCAGCACCATCAAGGGCGCTGGCAGTGGTCTGTTCGCCGCGCGCTTTTTAGCTGAGGGCACAATCATAACCGAGTTCATGGGCGATGAGATGGCAGCCGTTCATGTAGACGATGATGCTGCGGAATATGCCATGACAAATTCGAGCGGAATTTCCCGAGTTCCAGACGCACGAACCTCGTGGCGCTTTGCACACTTCATGAACATGGCGGACGATGAAGACGCGGAGAATTGTGAGGTACTCGACGAAGTCGAATGGCCTGGCAGCGGGTGGATGGTCGCTGTTGTGAAGGACATTTACGCGGACGATGAGATTTTTCTCAACTATCGACGAGCTGGTAATGTTTTTGCTCTTGAAAGCTCCGTAGGTGACGTAGTGAACGTACCAACTGCGCGGCCAAAACGGCCTGGTGACGGTTCTCCTCAGGGACGTCAAAAGTTTCAAAAGGTATTAACACGGTTCCGTTCATTGCATCTACAAAGCGCACCGTAGTTTCGAACGGTCCCACGATGGACCCGTTCTACGTCTTCATGATTGTTGCGAGTCTGATCTGCCCGTTCCTGGTCGTCGCGTTCGCCTGCAACCCTTGGGCGACCGCCCGCCGACCGAGCGAACAAGGGCTGCTACCACCCGATCCAGAGGACGGACACGTGAATATTCGTTACGTAACAATTTAATCAAAAATTATTCCTGTGCAAACGTCGTACAGTCCACTATTCGCATGCACGCGTTCCGTCGAATGCGGTCCTCGGCCTCGTCTTGAGTCCCGCGCCACAGCGTCGCCTCGAAGTGCGAGTCGAAAATCCACCACTTACCTCCCTTGTATCCACACGCGAACGACGACGCGCCGTCGGTGAAGACCATACCGAATGTTTTGCGTGCCTTCTCGTCCATCTCGCGCCGAACGGTGGCGAGTAGGTCGTGTATCGGGATGAACTTGCCGTCCTCGTCGTCGTCTTCGCGCAGACAGCTTTGGTAGGATTCGATTTCGTATGTCTCGTTGAAGAAGGTATAGTGATCGAGGATCTGCTGTACGGAGATGGTGGTGGGGGAGATCGCTCTCCACATCCGCGTTCCCACCTCACAGTAGGTGCGGAACTTTTCGTGTTCGACGTCGTCGTCCGCGAAAGCGCACGCAGTGCACGTCGCTACGGCGGTGCAGGCCAACGACCCACCGAAGGTGTTCTGCGAAAAGTCGAAGCGGTGGACGTCCCCCATGTCCCAATTGGGTACTATTGGGTGAAGAGTTTATATAAAAGCGAGCGAGTTCGCTCGTAGATGGATGATGGACAATCGAGTCGGACTGATCAGCGCACATGGCAGCCTTGACGAGGGTCGGTACTTCTACTTGCCGGATGGTCTGAGTCTGCACTGCCTCTGTGCCACCAAGGGTAGGGTCTGTAATAAACTTTTTAAATCCTTCGTCGATACGATTCACAACGGCGGTGTCGAGAAAGCCGTCAAACAATTTTCGTTGCAGGATTATAACGGTGGTCAGGCCGTGCCCGATATGTTCTTAGGGTTTTTAGATCCAACGGATTCAACAAGAGACAAGATTTCCTATGAGACGTTTGGTATCTTTCCCGACGCGCGCAAAGTAAGTGAACTTCTGGTGGTTCCGGGTACCAGTGTCGTACTCAAAACCTGTATGACGTCCCCGGTTCCGAACTGCCGTAACGAGATGTACGAAGCCGTGGGTGACGTTCGTCGTAAACTCCAAATCGATCGCTCCCGCCCAACTGTACGATTGTCTGAGGTGATCCGGCGCATTGCTGGTCGTGATCTCAAACGATTCCCTGACGGGTTCCCAAAACGCTTCATAGTCCACGCGTGTCGCAGCTGCTCAGCGGTCGGGTGTCCCGACGACGAGGTCAAGTTTCTGAACGGTAACAAAGACCGTTCCAAGCTGGCGGACATCATGGACGAAAACGGCGCGTTCCCATACGGACCCGCCAGGGAGAGACTAGCCGCTGTATTGAAACCTCCGCCAAGCCTTACGCGCAAAGCCATTGAAACGTTACCGCACTAAGGAGACAAGACGTCGCTAGCCTCGTGTTGGAGTTGGTGCTGTTGGTGGAGCTTCTGTTGGATTTGACGGACGACGTGTTTCCCGACCACAAAAAACAGTAGTCCGAACGATATGAACAGCAACGGTGCAGGTTCGAACGAATTGGACATGGCTTATTTTACTGACTAACCCGACGAAACGCATATATCAGTCCTAATGAACGATCCCACATACTTCGACACGAAATTGCGTCTGTTTCGGTGCAAAGGACCCAAGCAAAAATGCTTGGACTACCTTTCGACCAAAACCGTACCGACCCCAATCTTTACTATCAATACCATGATCTACGGAACGGGGGGGTTAACCGATATATTGCGGCTCATCTCGACCACGGCACATAAATACCGGCACTTTTACGAAATCGTACCGCCCGGAATGCCGTGCAAGCTTTTCTTTGACATCGATTGTGCGATCAAGGCCGGTGGTGTTTCGTTGCGTGACCGACGAGCCGAGTATCAGTCGTTCGAGCGGCGTTTGCTCGCGGCTGTCCGAAGGAAACTGCGAATTGAATACAACTACGAGGATACGGCAGACGAAGCAGCACCCTACGTACTGACCGCTGACACGCCTACCAAGCTCAGTCGTCATCTGATCTTCCCCGTGGTCTTTGCGAGCATCACCGACGTCGGAGACTTTGTAAGGACGCTTGACCTAGGCCAGACGTCGTGGGCCGACTTCGTAGACCGCGGTGTCTACACCAAATGGCGAAATTTTCGAATGGTCGGAAGCTCCAAGAAGGATCAATCGAATCATTTGAGATTATGCTCCCACGTAGGGCTGACGTTGACGCAACAAGTCCTCCGTACGATGCTTACAATCATTCGCTTCGACGACGCGGCGATCCCCGACAAGTACAAGCCCCACATTCTATGGACTCCCCGAATCGTGGTTCGGGTGGGTGCACCGGCCCCTACCCACCCTTCACCGCGTTCGTATCTACAGTCGCAGGCCACCACCACTGTCCCGGACACGTATCCGGCGAATACAACTGCGATCGTGGAGTATGTGGAGCGAACGATTTTAAGTTTGCAGTACGCTAAGCACGGATACACACGCACATTCAATCCGTACAACGGGAGCCTCTTCGTAGACTACGTTCTAACACCAGGCGTGGCCTGTCCCAACAACAACGGTCGAGCGCACCGGAACAACAAAACTTACTTCAAGATTGATTTAACGCGCGGATTGGCGTTTTTCCGGTGTGCCGCCCCCGAGTGCTCGAAGAGCTCATTTGGAATAGTACGAGATCTGGATTTGAAAGTTCAAGGACACGAGGCACCGATTCGGCAGAACGTCCGGTGCCAAACAAAACGTCAAAAAGTAGACGAATATTGATACTACACGAATTTTTTAGCATCGTAATTGTCGTCCAAATCATTAAGTGTGAGTGGGTCAAACTCTTGTTGGTCGCTGTGGACACTACGCACGTCTTCGTGCCGCCGTCGTCGGCGCACGCCAGAACCACAACAGTAGAGTACTCCGATGAGCACCACGACGACCGCAACCAGGACCGCGCCCATCGTGAACGCCAACGAACGGGTCAGTATTTCCAAAAGCTGGTCAAGTAATTCAAGACAGGGAATATCACCACATAGGTGAATCGATTGCATAGTCCGTTTTAGCGCCACTAGGAACACCAGCCTATTCGCGAACTCTTCCGCCGAATGACATATATCAATATAATTGACACCGAGTCCCGCTCGAAGCGTGATGTTGCTGCATATTTGTGTCGCCACGTAGCTATGTTCTTTAGCCGACTGAGCTTCGCTCGAGTAAAGCTCTACAAATAAGATGGCCCGGTGCAGTAAAAAAAGGGTAAAGTTGAGCGTAATAAAAAACAAAACAAACGATTTGAACGGAAACTGCCATAGAATCCTCGCACCATCTCTGGCATACATTTGTTCACTTATTTGAATCTTGTCGATAGTGCATATATAGCATCCGTCTCGAATTTACGTTGCTCTTTGGTGACCTATCTCAATTATTGAAAGTAGTTCTCAGTTATTCA
>MDTF01008349.1_pt1 | contig 14533 bp, 14 predicted proteins | sample 811191 | NCBI WGS metagenome assembly MDTF01 (sample SAMN05326649, study PRJNA326480) | marine metagenome | isolation source: seawater | place: Southern Ocean | collected 2011
AAGTACCATTGGCGCTGAAGGGCTTGACTTCCGAGTTCGGAATGGGATCGGGTATAACTCCTTCGCAATAATCACCGGCGAAAGTGTTATACCTAATTATAAAACATTGTAAACACTGAAATGTTGTTATTTTAAGAGGTTTTAGTTAAGTTGTGAATATATTCCTTAAGCTTTACCTTGCCGAATATTTTATAAACTTTATTGGAAAGATTCATCGCTGTCAAAGCAGAGGAAAACCTTTCACCTCTTCGCTGTGGAAGTAGTTTAACCCTTGTTTTAAACATTTTTGCAACTTCCAATATAGTATAACTTTCTTTATTAGATATACTGTAGTGTCGACACAGATTTTTTTTCCAAGCATAATAACACACATTAATAGTATCAGTAATATGCGTAAATCTTCGTGATTGTGTGCCAGGCTTAACAACAGTTAGTGGTTTTTTAGATTTATACTGATCTTCAAAAATACCAATAACTGTAGCCATACTCCCTTTGCTTATTTGATGTGACCCATAAACATTATAAAAATAAATAATTTCAAATTTGAATTTGAACCATTTTTTTAAATTTTCTAACATCTCTAAATTTTTAGCTTTTGTAAAAGCATATGGAGATAAATTTTTATCATCCCCTAGATTGCCAATTGTTGCTGAGGTAGCAGAATATATCAATTTAATTTTATTTTTAAGGCAAAAGTTAAACACTTCGTTTGATCCTATAGTGTTAGAATTAATACATTCATCCATTTTTAAAAAGCTTTGATATATTCTTGAAAATTCACCAAAATGAAAAAGAGTATTGATATTTTTTTTGTAAAAATTTAAAATTTTAGATATATTTTTTGTATCTGAGTCTATATATTTAATTTTTTTATTCTTAATATGATTTTTTTTACTTCCTGATGAGTAATTATCAATACTAATAATATTAAATTTAGTTTTCTTAACTAGTAGGCTAATTAAATTGGTACCTACAAATCCCGCACCACCCGTAATTATAAGTATATTTTTCATGTTATTAAAATTCTAGGAATTAAATATTTTAATTTGTATTATTAATCAAATTATAATTTAATTTAATATAAAAATTATCATTCGTTTTCTTATATCTAACCTGTATATCAGCCAGAATATCTTGAAATATGAAAAGATTTTTTGTTATATTAAAAAAAGGATTAATTAATGGGTTATATTGATATTTAATATTTTCATTATTTATTCTAGAGATATTTTTCACTATAAAAACACTGAAAGTAATAAAAACCAATATAGTAACTCTTTTTTTAATACCATCATTAAAAACAGATCTTTTTTCTAAAAAAAAACTTGCTGGTATAAAAAACATTAGTGCCAAAAGTGTATACCCACCATACCTAAGTGCCGGGTGATTTAAAAACCATTCTAATAATAGTATTACCAAAGCTAAAAATAGAACTGTGTAATTATTATTATAATTATAAAAAGAAGTCTTTTTTTTATTCATGAGGGTAATAATAGAAATTAATGAAATTAAAAAAATTACAAATATTGCATCACTAACTTTTGAAAAAAAATAAATGTCAATCCAACGAGAAACCCAATTAAAATTTGATAAATAAAATTCAGGATCTCCCACTCTAAAATTAGGTGTTGCACCAGCCTTAGACCATAATGAATACCATGCTTTCATTTGCTCGACTTGGTCTAAGGGAATTGCCCAAGATATACTCTCAAAACAAGTAAAGCTTGCTGGATAAACCAAACATCCCGTGTTTAAATAGACATGACCCACCACAAGAGTAAGCCCTACAATTAGAATATATGTAAAATTATTTTTTAAAATAACAATTATTCCATTTTTAGTAAAAACAAATTTCTTAAACTGATAAAGCCATATTACAAATAAAGATAAATAAATTAAATAAAAACTTTTTAATGAAATTATTAATAATAATAATATTATTATTTTTTCATAGTAAATAGTAAAGTTCTCTTCACTAAAAATTTTTCTTAAACTAGTAAAACTTTCTAAGTAGATGATCACCAATAAAAAGATTAATATCAATGCTGACCTATCAGTCCCATGTTCTGCAAATCGGTAAAATGCTGTATTGATATAAATGAATGAAAGAATTGATAAGAATAAAATAAATGTAACTTTTTGTGATTTTAACAGTGTGTATACTTTATCTAATAAAACAAAATTAGTGAATCCCATTATGAAAACTGCACCACTGTTTACTAAAAAAAATTTAACATAAGGTAAATAAAATAATGAGTTTAAATAAAAAATTGATGATGGAGTTCTGAAACCATGGTTTAATAATCCTAGGCCTAGTATCTTTTTATATTCAATCAAAGTTAAGGTGTATGAAAAATGATAATAATAAAAATCGTCATGATTTTTATGCATTAATAATCCAATAAATAAAATAAAAAATATAACTAAGATAGGCAGTAACTCTTTTGTACTATTTTTGAAGTTTTTGATTGTATAAATTGCAAAGATCAACAATCCAAAAATTATAATTAGAGAATTGTGCATTAATGAGTGAGGGGTAAAAAAGTTTGTTATATAGGAAATTATTATTAGAAATAAAATTCCAATTAGTCCTCTCTCACCTATCGCATAATTCCTTTTAAAAATGAAAGAAAATAAATTACCATAACCAATTATCGAAAAAATAATAAAAAAATAAAATAATAAAAAAATAGATAATTTTTCCATTATTGCTGCTCTATTTCAAATGTTGCAAGTAAATCAAAAGATAAGCCAGGGCTATCTATTAGAATATAATTAGCACTTAACTTTTTAGCAAATATTATTTCAATGCTCTTAGAAGTTGACGATACTATGATTCTTTTAGAATTTAAGACTTTTTTTTTGATAGATATATTCATGTTGGGTAAACCATTTTCTAATAATGAATAACTATATTTTTTTGAATTAAATATTGAGGTTTTTGACTTAATGTTTTCATATAAAATATTTTAGATAACCTAATAGTATAAATAATATAATTGTAAAATACTTAAATAAGCTTAGAAATGATATACTTCAATTCTATTTATGTAAAATTAAACTGTTATTTTGAAATATAGCATTATGTATAAAAAAAAATCATTTTTACCCTTATCTTTTCTTTCTATCACCCTAATTTCTTTTTTACCTATTTCTCTAATTATCGGGAATTTTGCTTTAAACTTAAATATTCTTATACTAAACTTGATTGTACTCTGTCACAGCTACCGAGAAAGGAATTGGTATTGGCTGAAAGACGATGTATTTAAATTGCTAATAGTCTTTTATTTTTATCTTATATTAAATACTGTGATTTCATCTTTTTTGAGCAGTCATTATGATGTGAGTGGATTAGTTAGGTCTATAGGCTTCATCAAATTCATACTGCTTGGGTATGCGTTTAATTTATTGGTTCAAGATCATAGAGTTTTAAATAGGATTATGATAAATTGGTGTATAATAATATGCATCGTTATACTTGATGTCTTCTTTGAAAGAATAATTGGATATAACACTTTAGGATATATAAGTCCTGATCCCAGCAGAATTGTAAGTTTTTTTAAAAATGAGTTGTTAGTGGGGTCTTTAATTTTAACTTTTGGATTTGTTATCGCTACATATTTTTTAAATAAAAACTTAGGGACAGTATCCAAAATTTTTTTTAATATTTTTTTACTGGTTGTGCCTCTAAGTATTTTTGTCTCAGGAGAAAGATCCAATTTTATAAAATCATTTATTATATTTTTACTAATCATTTATTTAATCAATGAAAGTAGGCTTTTGATTAAAAAATATAAATTTATACTATTAGTTATATTTGTTTTATTTACATCTGCTTTTTTAAATCAGAATATTTATTATAAACAAACTGAGTTTATAAAGAGAGTTATTAATGTTGAAAAACCAAAAAAATTTACTGATAGGTTTGAAGATATAAAATATTTTGCACACTACGATGTTGCGATTAAAATTTTTTTGGATCATCCAATTTTTGGCGTTGGTAATAAAAACTTTAGACATGAATGTCATAATAAAAAATATTATAACCCTAAAATAAAATTTACTCATGGAAGGTGCAATACTCACCCTCATCAGGTACATTTTGAAATTCTTTCAGAACAAGGTTTAATTGGTTACCTATTTTTGCTTGGTATATTTTTCATTTTTATAAAAAAAAATATTAGTCATGCTAACTTATCGAAGAATATTTTTAGTTATTCTACATTAATGTATTTGGTAATTTTTTTTACGCCCCTCATACCTAGTGGTGCCTTTTTTTCTACATACAGCGGTGCATTATTTTGGATAATTTTTTCTATTGCCAATCTTAATAAAAATAAAATTAATTTTTAGTTAGTTTTATGAATTATTTTTTTTATGTAAAAAGAAATAAAAAGAATTATAAAATACCACTGATATCAAAATTAATACCAATAACTGTTTAGTGTTGTTAAAGTTAAGAGTTGCATAAAAAAAGATTACCCAATTAACTAAATTTATAATTAGCCCTGTTAAAGTATTTAAAATATTATCTGAGTAAGTTAATTTACTTTTAATAAAGATAAAGAGAATTTGATGTAAGTGTTTATTATCAGGTTTTATAGGTGAATTTTTATTACCTACCTTTCTTATTATAGAAAATAAATTTTCGTAGGCTGGATACCATAACAAGCATACAACAAAATATGGTGAAACAAGTTGATTTGCATTTGAAAAATTAATTAATAAATATCCTATAACAAATGAAATAAGATATGCCCCACTATCACCTAAAAATAATTTTCCAAAAAAATTAAATATAAGCAGAATTAATAAAGTAAATAAAATAGTCTTTGTTAAATAAAAATTTAATTCTAAACTAAAATTATTGGCTAAATACAATATTACCAATGAAACAGCCAGATAATACCCGATTACCAGTGTATTTACACCGTCCATAAAATTGGTTCCATTTATTAAAATAATCAAACAAAATAATGAAAAAATATATCCTAAGTAAGTATTTTGAAGATAATAATCTAAAAATTCCCATCTTATTGAATGAATATATATTTGATTAATATGCAAAAAAAATAATGCAACACTAATTTGAGCTACTATTCTCTTAGCTGGTGATGAAATTAAGTTTAAATCAGAAAGCACTCCTATTAAAAAAATTGCTAATAATATTAACTTAAAAATATAAGATTCTGTTGCGTAAAATATGCTAATTGTTAACAAGATAACTATACCTCCTGATAAGGGTATTTTGCTCTTATTTAAAAAAGATTTATGAAACGAGTTTTTTGTATCTAACAAAAAATTTTTATTTATCAAAAAAAAATTTATTATAACTGATGACAGCAATGTAAAAAACATTACGTATGTTTCAAACATTTTATTTTAATTCTTTTTGGGCCTCTTTTAAATCACCTTCTATCATATCCTTAACAAGGCCTCTAAAAGAATATTTTGGTTTGAACTTGAGATCTTTAAGTGCTTTACTTGCATCACCTTTTAAATAGTTAACCTCATTCGGTCTAAAGTAATTTTTATCAATTTTTATTATAATTTCTTTTTTATTTTTATTTTTTATATACCCTGTCTCATTAAGACCCTTGCCTTGCCATAAAATTTTCATACCTAAATAACTACCTGCTATGTTTACAAATTGCTTAACTGAATAAGCTTCACCAGTAGCTATAACATAGTCTTTAGGAGTTTTTTGTTGCATTATCCTCCATTGCATTTCTGTATAATCTTTTGCATGCCCCCAATCTCTTTTTGCCGCTATATTACCAAGGTAAAGTGTTTCTTTGGATCCAAGCTTTCTTCTAGTTAAAAACCTTGTTATCTTTCTGGTAACAAAAGTTTCTCCTCTCCGTGGACTCTCGTGGTTAAATAAAATTCCATTACACGCAAAAATTCCATAAGATTCTCTATAAACCGATGTTATCCAATAGGCATAAAGTTTAGCCACACCGTAGGGTGATTTGGGGTAAAATTTTGACTTTTCTGAAAATATTGATTTTCCATATGTTTCTCCAAATAATTCTGATGTGCTTGCCTGGTAAAATTTCACATTTTTGATTTTTAAAAATCTTATAGCTTCTAATATTCTTAAAGTTCCTATGCCTGACACTTCTGCTGTAAATTCTGGATTATCAAATGAGACACCTACATGACTTAGTGCACCTAAATTATAAACTTCATTAGGCTGTACTTTGTGTATGATATTGTAAATGCTGTTACTGTCTGTCAAGTCTCCGTAGTGTAAAAAAAAGTTTGTTTTATTATGTGGGTCTATATAAATGTGGTCAATTCTTTTTGTATTAAAAGTTGAGGATTTACGAATTACACCGTGAACAATATAATTCTTACTTAATAATAGTTCTGCTAAGTAGGAACCATCCTGACCAGTAATGCCTGTTATTAATGCAATTTTTTTTTTCATTATCTATTAGATATTTTAATTATAGAAATTTATATTAAAAAGCCATCATTAAATTCATTAATTTTTTTAAAATTATTCACTCTATGTACTTTTAAAACTATAAGCATTTTTGCTACGTAATTTTCAAATTGCATAACGTATATCAAATTATTCATTTTAATTATTATACCAATAAATTAATAATTTTTTCTTTATAGCATAAAACGTAAGTCTAAAAAAAAATAATACTGAAACAATAGGATTTTTTTTTAGGTAATATCTGTATAATTTGTAAGAATCTAAAACTTTTTGTATTAGTGATGAAGATAGAGAGTTTTTACTTTTTCTCCATGAAGACAGATATTGATTTACACCATATATAAATGTTGTGTGTTCAACAATTTTTAACCATAAAAGATAGTCTTCTTTCGTTTTTAATTTACTAAATTTAATTTTTTGTAATAATTTTTTTTGAACAATAACAGTTGACAGTCCAATATCACAACTTTTTAAGAGATCATTGTATGAAAGCTTGTTGTCAATATTAAATTTTCCAATAATGTTAGATTCATCGTCGATAACAAAATAATTTGTATGAGAAATCATTAAGTTATTTTTTATCATAAAATTTAATTGAATTTTTAATTTGTTTTTTTTCCAAGTATCATCAGCATCACAAAATGCTATATAATTTCCCCTAGATTTTAATATCCCTTTATTTCTTGAAATGCCCGCACCATAGTTTTTATTATTTATTATAATTTTTTTAGATTTTACATCTTTTAAAACACTTCTAATAAATTTTAATTCTTTTAAACAGCTATCATCGTAAATAACTATAAGTTCATAATTTTTATATGTTTGACTTAAAATAGACTTTATAGTTTTTTTAAAATATTTTTTCTTTTTGTGATAAGCTATGATAATACTAATAAAGTTTTTTTTAGACATGATTAATTTATTTCAAAATAAGAAAGTTGTTGTGTACACATTTAGCATATTAGCTGTAATTTCGGCTATTTTAAGTTTTAGCTTAAATATTAATCTATCTATTATTGGTCCATATTCAGAGTTTAATGAATATTTACTTAAATTTAATATATCCACTAAAAATGGTGGTTCAGCAAGCGACCTAAAAACTCACTGGATGTATATTCAAATATTGAGGGAAAATATCAGTAATTTGATAACTTATGAGTTGGGTACAGACAATAGACTTTTAAATTATCCATTACATCACATTATTATTTCTCAATTACCTTTTGTTGGATCTAATTTGAAGATTTATTTATTAAGTTTTTTTATTGTGTCACTATTTTTACCAATATTATTTTATAAATGTTTAATTATAAAATTTCCTAATGTGAATAAAGATAAATTATTAAACTTGGCATCAATAATTTATCTTCTACCAGCTTTTCAATATTCTGCTATTTGGGGCAATCCACACATAACTGCTCTATTTTTTCTTCTTTTTTCAATTTATTTTTTTTTAAAACTTGAGATTTCTAACTTTAAGGAAATAAAATATCTCTATTTTAATATAATTTTTTTATCTTTAGCAGCCTATACAAAACAATATTATGTTTTTTTATTTCCATTTTTTTTTATAATTTATTTACAAAAGATAAGTTTCGTATCCTATATTAAAGCTTCTATTTTCACTATTTTACTTTCATTACCTGGAGTTTTTTTCTTAATTAACAACCCAAAATTATACACAGGATTGCATTCATTAAATATAACCAATTTTCCCACTTCAATAATAATGTCCGCGTCAATAATTTTTTTTTACATATTCCCATTTACTTTACAGAGTCTTATTAATGGCACAATAAATTATAAAGATTTATTTAATAAAATAAGTAGGAGTAAACTTACTATTTTTTTTATAGCAATATTTTTTTTTATATTAAATTATTTTTTTTATTATGAGGGAATGATTGGTGGTGGAATAGTTTATAAGTTTTCTAACATAATTTTTGGTAATAACTATTTCTTATTTTTAGTTTCATGCCTTGGTTTTTATTTAATATTATTTTATACAGAAAATATATTATCTAAATATGCCCTCTCAATATTATTGATTGTCACTTTTTCTTCAGGTTTTTTTGTTTTTCAAAAGTATTTTGAACCAATGTTTTTTATATTATTTCTTATTTTTTTTGATAAAGAGAAGATTGAAGCATCTATTTCTAAAAATAATATATGGGTTACTTTGTATTTCTTATTTTATTATATTGGACTAAACATTATATATTCAATTAATGGTATTTTTTCATCTTAAACTTTGTCATTGCAAAAATTCTTCCTGCTGCCCTACATAAATAAAATGAAGACTTAAAAAAATTATAATTTTTAAAAATTTTAATAAATTCAAATATGCCTAAAATTAGTAGATAAATTATTTTAAGTACATTTATAAAATACCCAATTATTTTTCCAAATACACTTTGATCTATAAACAAACCTGAAAAACCATATCGAAAGTTTCGCTTTAAGAACCAGTTTATATTTTCTCTATCTTTTTGATTATATTCACTAACCGTGGCTTTAATATTCCACATTATTGAGTTTCCACTCATTTTAAGCTTTTTAAAGAATAGTTGATCGCTGCCACCTATGTTTTTTAACCTTTCATCAAATTTACAATTTTTTTTATCAATAACTTTTTTTTTAAAAAAACAGTTATTTGTAGCAATCCAATCAATTTTTTGTTTGTTCTTATATTTAGGCTCGATAAAATCATAAAATAATCGATATTTATGTGATGTTGTTTCATGCAACTGTGGTCCACCTACAATATCACAGTTATATCTAGTAATAAATTTAGTCATACTAAACAGCCAATTTCTGTCTATGTTGCAATCGTCATCTAAAAAACCAATAAATTTAACTTCTTTATTTTTAATTGATTTAAGAAAAACATTTCGTGTAGAGGGAATATTTTTTTTAGATGTTTTTAAAATTTTAATTTTTACTTTTGGATTGGTTACAATCTTTAAAATTAAGTCCTTTGAATTTTCAAGATTATTATTAATAATTATATAAATCGATAAACTATACCTAGTTGGAATAATTATCTTATTCAGGCTATTTAAAAAATTTTGATGGTGAGATTTATTTTTGCTACTAAAACAAACACATATGGCTATCTTCATTTAAATATTTTTGTTATATTCCTAATTAACCTGGCAAAAAATATTAAATAAACTATAAAATAATTCTGCCCGTTATCCAGTCTAATTTGGTTACATTCTTTTAAAAAATCAATATATCTAATTTTAGATGATAGGCCTCCACTTCTAAATCTGCCAAAAATTTCACTTTTTTTTGTTGCCATTCCATTCATCTTTTTTTTTACTATAAGTCTATAAAATAAATCATAGTCTGATGAGTATCTATATTTAATATTGTAGAAACCAACCTTTTTATGAGCAGCCTTTCTTATAAAAAAACCAATTGAGTGCGTAGAATAAAAACCAAATGTCCATTTGATCTTATGTGGTTTATATCCATATAAAAGCCTATGTTTATGAACGCTGCCAAATAAAAAATCTAAATCTTTATATTTATTAAAATAATCATTTACAACTTTAAGTGTTCTTTTGTAGTAAATATCATCTGAATTTAATATTCCAATTATATCACCAGTACTTTTTTTAATACCTTTATTCATTGCATCATATAACCCTTTATCTTTTTCACTTATAAAATATTTTATTTTATCTTTATGCTTGTTGACTATATCAATTGTTTTATCTGTTGACTTTCCATCTATTATTATATGTTCATATTTTTTGTAGTTTTGATTAACAACACTCAGAATATTTTTTTCTAAATATTTTTGAGAGTTTTTTGTAACTGTAATAATGCTTATTTTATTTTTTATCATTGGTAAAAATTATATTAGATATATTTATTTATTAATTTGAAGTACATCTTGCAATTACGTTCTAGGCTAAATCTTTTTAAATATTTTTTTGCCATGTTTGATTTTTTAATTAACTTTCGTTGGCTATAGTAGAATTTTTCTATTTCTTGATACAGCGCTCTATAATTACCTACCGGAAATAGCTCACCTAATTTTCCGTTCATTAAAATTTCCTTTGGACCTGATGGACAGTTTGTTGATATTATTGGTAAATTAAATTGCTGTGCCTCGATTAAAACATTTGGTAAACCCTCATATTTAGATGATAAAATAAACACGCTAGCCTTGTTCATAAATTTATATGCTTTATCTTTATAGCCTAATAAGTGAATTTCATTTTTTAAATCTTTTTGTTTAATATAGTTTTTTAATTCATTATATTTGTAACCACTCCCAATTATTTTTGCAGAAAATGGTATATTGTTTTTTTTTGCTAAATTTAGAGCTTTGAGTAAAGTTATTTGATCTTTCTGATCTGTCAATCTTCCAATATTTAAGATTTGTAACTTTTTATCTAATCTATTTATTTTCTTTTCAATCTTAAAACTAAATATAGCAGGATTATAAATAAATTTTGAATTAATTTGTAACTGTTTTTTTAAAAGATTCTTAAATTGTTTACTATTTACTATTATTTCATCTGCTGATTTATAAATTATTTTAAAAATAAATTTCTTGAAATTATTATTAATATATTTATTTGGTGAAGTGTTTAATCTAAGTATAAGTTTATAGTTAAAAATTTTTGAAATGATGGTTGCAAATAAGCTAGCTTGAAATGAGAATAATATATTATCGTCTTTTTTGAAGATACAAAATATTTTAAAAAGACAGTAAATAGATTTTAATAACCTTGATTTGTTATTCCAAAATTTAGTTTTTGGACATATTATATTAATCTTATTATGAAATTTCTTATTAAAATTATTATTAGCTGTGATAATTGAGATGTTATCTATCTTTTTAATTAAATAATTGCATATGATAAATAAGTTTTTTTCTACACCTGCTTTTTCAATTGAAGGTATAAAAATAATAAGATTTTTCATTTCACCAAACTTATGTTTATAGATTTTGTCTTTAAAGTTTTCATAATATTTCTGCAAAAAATATCAATTTTTTTGAATTTATTGGGCATTATTAAACCTAATTTTATTTTTTTTTAGCCGTAAAAACATATCCTATTGGATATAATAAATTAGGTTTATTTTTCATTAAACGCATTAAAATATAGTCAATAATTAAAGTTGGTACTAAAAGTAACTCATAAATAACTGGTAAGTATTTAAAATAGCCTCTTAACAAAGAGTAGCTTGTTAAAAAGGGACCTGTACTTAATTCTCTTATTTTAATCTTATTAAAACCATTTTTTTTTAGATTGTAAAATAAGCTATCTCTTGTAAATCTAAAATAATCTTTAGGCGCTCCGTGAATTCTGTACAAAAAAGGAGTGGAACCAAAAATCTTTCCATTTTTATGTAAAAAATTATTAATATTTTTTAATGGAATATCAACGTTATTTAAATGCTCTAGTACATTAAAAATTATAACATTATCATATTTAACATTTAATTTCTGAGTATTGATTTTTTCTAAATTAATATTTATTATTTTTTTAGATCTGCTTTTAAAATTTGAGTAGTGACAGATTTTAATTATGTCTTTTTTTTTTAAAAAGTTTTTTTGATAATCTTCATGTGCACCAAACTCAATACATTTTCCAGATATTTTTTCTTTTTTAAATTCATGTATTTGGAAATCTCTTAAAATAGTTTTATTTGAAAAAAAAAGTTTAAAATAATTCATTGTTAACTTGTTTCTTTTAAAAAGCTATTTCTCTTCATTACATCTTGAAATTTTCCATTATCAATTATTTTTCCATCCTCCATCACATAAATAATATCACAATTTTTGACTGTGTTATTTCTATGTGAAATAATTATGATTGTTTTATCAGATAAATTTCGATTAATTTCATCAAGTATCTTATTTTCATTGTCAATATCTAACGCACTGGTTGCTTCATCTAGTATCAAAATTTCTGGGTTGTTGTATACTGCCCTTGCAATTGCTATTCTTTGTTTTTCTCCCCCTGAGAGTTTTACGGCTCTGTTACCAATTACAGTTTCTAATTTGTTGGGCAGTGATAGTACTAGCTCTTCTAGTTGTGCCACTTTCACAACATTATTAATTAATTCGTCATTTATATTTTCTTTTTCAATACCAAATGCAATGTTATTTTTAATAGAATCATCTAACAAATAAATTTCTTGTGGAATGTATCCTATTTGTCCCTGCCAACTATTGACCACCTCATGTAATTTGTTTTCATCTACGTAGATTTGACCTTTTTGTGGTTTCAATAACCCCAAAATTAAGTCTACCAGTGTGCTTTTTCCAGCACCAGACCTTCCGATGATACCAACTTTTGACCCTTTTTTTATTTTCAAATCTAAATTTTCTAAGACTGCCTTGTTTGCATCCAAATATTTAAAATGAACATCTTTTATAATTAATTCATCTTTAAAATTAAAAGTTTTTTTATTTTCAACAATTAATTTCTCTTTTATCTCAGAATTTTTATTTTCTTTTAATTTTTTTATTTCATGGACAATTAATTCAAAAGATGGCTTTCGAAATCTAAGTGTAGTTAGTGAAGTTGTAATTGCGTTTAAAGAAGGTATCAATCTTACAGCAGTAACTGCTAATAATGAAATTAATGGTATAATTGAGTATGTATTATCTTCAACGAGATACAATAAAACTGAAACTACTACTACAGATAATAATGCTGTAACTTCAAGAAAAAGCCTTGGGATAGACGTAATTAGATAATTAAAGAGGCCAAGCTTTTCTAAACCTAGATTTATAAAATTAAAACTCCTTAAAAAAAATTTCTCTCGATTAGAAATTTTAAGCTCTTTAAAAGAAGCAAGTGCTTGATTAATTAGTTTCAATTTTTTACCAGCTTCTAATAAAAATAATTTTCCTTTGACTTTTAAAGCATTTCTGTAGGTATAATAAAATACAATAAGCGGTATGCCCAATGTCAAGATTGAAATTGAGGAAATAAAAAAATTTGTAACAAATAATAAGACAAATATAGACATAAGAATTAAACTTTCTCTAATGATGGTAAAAAACGATTGAATATAGGTAAATGCGTTTCCAATATCACTTTCGATGGTTCTTATCAATATAGCTGGATTCTTGTTTATAAGCTCTTCATAAGACATTAAAATATAATAACTAAATATATCGCTAGATATCTTTACTCTTAAATTCATAATCAACTTTCCTTGAAAATAAAGAATAAGTAATAGGTATAAGTTTTTTAGTAAAAAAATTAGCAATAACAAAATTGCAGAAAAAATAACTATCTGAGAATGATCAAATTTCAAAATAAAACTTAAATAACTTATTTGAGATATTTTAGATAAAATTAAGTCTAAATCAGTAATCATCATCACAAACACAGGTATAGAACCAATACTAAGAACTTCTAGGAGTGTACTAAATAAGTTTGCTATAAAAAGTAAATACAACTTATAAGTATTTTTAGAAAATAATAATCTTAGATTTTTAAAAAAAACTCTCATAAAATATTAATGTTTTAATTTTCTAAAATCGTCCCATTTACCGACATCTTTCCATAATGAACTGTTAATTGAAAACACACCTACTTTAAAAGTATGACGGAGAGATAATTCAATTAAACTGTTCATGTCTAGGTATTTATTTTTTGGAATTTGTTTAAAAATTTTTGAATTAATTAAATAAAGGCCCACAGAAACTAAAAAATCATTTTGGGGTTTTTCATCAATCTTTTTAAAATTTCCTCCATCATCTAATTTACAAACTCCATAAGGAACTTTAAATTTTTTTTTAGTAACAACTATCGTAAAATCATGTTTATGTTTTTTGTGGTATTTATAGAGGTCATTATAGTTAATATCTAAAATCGTATCACAATTGGTAACAAAAAATTCTTTTTTTGTATTTTTTAAACTATTAAGAACACCAGCTGTACCTAATGTTATTTTTTCTTTTAAGTATTTTACCTTTGTTTTACTTTCTTTAAGATATGATTCTAAAATTTTTGACTTGTAATTTATTGAAAGATAAATTTCTTTAACACCAAAATTTTTAAAATTTTCTATAATGATATCTATGACAGCTCTTCCATT
>MDTF01015753.1_pt1 | contig 14530 bp, 12 predicted proteins | sample 811191 | NCBI WGS metagenome assembly MDTF01 (sample SAMN05326649, study PRJNA326480) | marine metagenome | isolation source: seawater | place: Southern Ocean | collected 2011
AAGTTTGGCAATTAATAAAGGAATCAGTATCATTAGACATAAGTTTTGGAGATGCCTGTATTTCTGATAAACATTGTAATTTCTTTGTAAACAAAAATAATGCTAGTTTTGATGATATGAATAAATTAATAAAATTTGTTCAAGAAGCAGTAAAAAAAAAAACTGGCATCATCTTGGAGAAAGAAATTAAGATATTGGAATAGTGATGAAAAAAAAAATTTTAGTGCTTAGTGGTGGTATATCCAAAGAACGTTTAATAAGTTTGGATACAGGAAAGCAAGTGGCTAGTGAATTAAAAAAAAATAAATATTTAGTTTCAACCTGTGAACCAGATCACAGCTTGTTAAAAAATATAAAATTATTTAAACCAGATATAATTTTTAATGCATTACATGGACAGTTTGGGGAGGATGGCTATATTCAAACAATTTTAGAAACTCAAAAAATTCCATACACTCACTCAGGTGTGATTGCCTCTTCCATTGCAATGGATAAAGAAATTTCAAAAAAAATTTTTATTAAAAATAAGATATTAACTCCAAAATATATTAAATTTGACTATAAAAAAAATAAAAAAAATATTATTAAGATTATCGAAAAAAAATTAAAATTTCCTGTTGTCATAAAGCCAATTAATGAAGGATCAAGTGTACACGTGTATATTTGTTCTAAAAAAAATATAGTCAAAAATTTAAAAGCATTAAGTATATATAATCAGATTTTGATTGAAGAATTTATTCCAGGTAGAGAGATTCAAGTAGCTATAATGGGAACTAAAGCATTAGGTGCAATTGAATTGAAACCAAAAAGAAAATTTTATGATTATGAAGCAAAATACAATTCAAATGCAAAAACAAAACATATAATTCCAGTAAGTCTCAGCAAGAAAGATTTGCAGAAAATTATAACTATTACCCTTAATGCTCATCAACTTATTGGTTGTAAGGGGGTTACTAGATCTGACTTTAAGTTTCATAAAGGAAAATTTTATTTATTAGAAATTAACACTCAGCCAGGAATGACTAAACTTTCGTTAGTACCTGAAATTGCTAATTATAAAGGTATCAGTTTTATAAAATTAATTGAATGGATTCTAAAAGATGCATCAATTAATAGATAAAAAAAAAAAGATAATAATATATTTATTACTCTTATTCATATTAAGCACAATAAGTGAAAAATTTGTAGAAAATAAAAAAAACTATTCTTATAAAATTAATCAAATTAATATTGAAGGTCTCTCAAGGGCTAATAACTCAAAAATTGCTAATGAATTAAAAAACCTATTTTATAAAAATATATTACTAATTAATAAAGATGAGATTCAAAAAGTTATAAGTAAGTATAATATTATAGAAGAGTACAGTATCAAAAAAATTTACCCATCAACAATTAATATAAACATCAAGCCAACCAAGTTTGTTGCGAGACTTTCTAATAAAGATCGTTTAGTTGGGGCAAATGGCAAGCTTATTGAAGATAAAGAAAATAGTGAAATATTACCTTATATATTTGGAGAATTTAATTCTAAAAATTTTTTAAAATTCAAAAAAAATATTATACAATCTAAATTTACTTTTGCTAAATTTAAAACATTATATTTTTTTCCCTCAAATAGATGGGATATTGTAACTAATGATGATATTTTGATTAAACTACCTCAGGATAATATTTCTAAATCACTTAATCTTGCTTACAATATTATAAGTAGCAATGATTTCAAAAATAAAAACCTCATTGACTTGAGGGTAAATAATCATTTAATTATGAAATAATGAATAACGTAAATTTTCAAACTTTTTTTGATTGTGGCTTTTCTAAAGTAAGAGCTGGTACGTTTAATATAGATAATAATAACGAAGCTTTTTATGCTGAGAGCGAATTCTTTACCAATCGATCAAATTTAGAATTAAAAATCCAAAAGATAATCACTTCTCTTGAAAAAGACTCAAATGAATATATAGATAATATAAATTTGATGATAGATAGCCCTAAAATGCTTTCTATTAGCATTTCAATATCTAAGAAGCTTGATGGATCTAAAATAAAACAAGCAAACATTCAATTCTTAATTCAAGAAGCTAAACAACTAATTTTGAAATATTATATAAACTATAATATCACTCATATTATTATTAATAAATACAAAATTGATAATATTGACTACTCTTATTTACCTGATGAAATTAAATGTAATTTTATATCTTTGGATATATTTTTTATTTGTTTGCCAGCCGATTTAGTACTTTACTTTAAAAATATTTTTTCTAAATCTAATATTTTAATTGATCAAATAATTTGCTCAAGCTATACAAAGTCGATAAGCTATAAAGATAATTTAAATCTTAATGGTTATTTATCATTTATTGATGTTGGGTTTAATAAAACATCAGTAATCTCTTATTTTAATAGCAAAATTCTTTCCTTAGATGTTTTGCCGATTGGAGGAAATCATATTACTAAAGATATTTCAAAAATCTTAGAGATAGATTTAGAAAAATCAGAGCAAAAGAAACGTAATTTTGATCAAAATCTAAAACTTGAAAATGAGGAAGGTCTTTCAATACAGACTCTTCAAAAAATAATTTTTGCCCGAACTGAAGAAATTCTTGAATTATGTTCTAAATCTATAGATTTAAATTCATATACATCTGGTAAGTTTAAGATGGTGTTAATGGGCGAAGGTTTAAAAACACTTGATAACCAGCACAAAAATAAAATTTCTTTTTCAAATAATATAAATTTTTTAGAGGAAACTTCGGAAGATATTTGCCAGTCTGGGTTTAAATATATAACTGGGCTAAATAAACAAGAGGTTGTAGTGGTGCCAAAAAAACGAGTAAAACATGGTTTTTTTGAAAAATTTTTTCATTTCTTTAAATAAAATAGTATTTTCCTGTAACATTTCTTGTTTTTCTTAATTGAATTCAATTATTTATAAGAATTCGATGTCTGTTTTAAATCAAAAAACTATTAACAAAGATCTTACTTTCAGGGGAGTTGGTCTTCATAGTAATTTAGCAGTAACAATGACTATAAAACCAGCAGAACCGAATTCTGGAATAATTTTTAAAAGAATAGATCTTAAAAAAAATAACATAATAATCCCAAATATATTTAATGTTAGTAGTGCTGTATTTTGTACAACTATCTCAAATGAATCAGGCGTTAATGTTTCTACGATAGAACACTTAATGGGAGCCTTATATGGTTTAGGTATTGATAACGCTTTCATTGAGATTGACAATCAAGAAGTGCCAATTTTGGATGGTTCGGCAAAATTATTTGTTGATGCTATTTCTCAAATTGGAATTAAAAATAGCAACGCTCCAATTAAGATAATTAAAATTGAAAAGAAAATAGAGTTTATTGATGGAAAAAAAACAATCTCTCTGGAACCAAGTAAAATTAGTTTAGATATAGATTTTGAGTTAAAGTATGAAAATGAAACCATAGGAACGCAAAGAAATTTAATTAAAGTTTATGAGTCTGATTTAACAGATATTTATAATTCTAGAACCTTTTGTTTATTTGAGGATATAGAAAAATTAAAACAAATGGGGTTGGGTAAGGGAGGAAATCTTGATAATGCAATAGTTGTCAAGAACAACAAAGTATTGAATGAGAACGGTCTTCGGAATGAAAAAGAATTCGTTAATCATAAAATTTTAGACTGCATGGGTGACTTATATTTAGCAGGTTATAAAATAATTGGAAAATTAATATGTTCTCAAGGTGGTCACAAGCTTACAAATCAATTATTAAGAAAAGTTTTCCAAAATGATGAAAATTTTTCATTAATAGAAATTACAGAAAAACATTTACCAAATACCTTTATTAATAAAAGTCATTTAAAATCTATAGCTTAAAAAATAGAGTTTTAGTCATAATCTGTTAGAATAAAATAATGATTTTTAAACTAAAAATATTATTTATTATAGCTTCACTTTTATTTTTTTATTCGTGTGCAGATAAAAAAAATAAAATAATTGAAATTAGAGATGTGGACATTGAGAAACAAATGTCTTCCGTATACAAAGAGGGATACCTCGAGCTACAAAAAGGAGATGTTTTATTAGCTGCCAAAAAATTTAATGAGGCAGAGCTATTATTTCCTCAATCACCTTGGGCGCCAAAATCAGCACTTATGGCTGCATATGCATACTATTCACAAGATTACTATAGTGATGCAATTTATGAATTGGAGAGGTACTTAGCAACCTATCCAAATCACAAAAATAAAGTGTATGCACATTTTCTTTTAGGAATTAGTTTTTATGAACAAATAGTGGATGAAAAAAAAGATCTAAAATCGATACTAGATTCTAAAAACCAATTTGAACTTATAATTAAAGAGTATCCAAATACTGAATTTGCAATGGATGCAAAGTTTAAAATTGATTTGATTAATGAAATTCTGGCAGCAAAAGAAATGTATTTAGCCAGATATTACTTAAATAAGACTAAGTGGATACCGGCTCTAAATCGATTTAAAATAGTTATTAAAGAATATAATACAACTATTTACACAGAGGAAGCACTACATAGACTGGTAGAGATTAATTATAGATTAGGTTTAATAGATGAATCTAAAAAATATGCCAATGTATTGGGCTATAACTATCAATCTTCAGATTGGTATAAAAATACTTACAAGGTTTTCAATAGAAATTATAGAGATGGTATTAAAGAACTGCAAAATGATAAGAAGAAAAAAGTAGGATTGATAAAGAGATTCAAGAAATTATTTGAGTAATATGAATGATAAAGAAATAGAAGCTCAGTATTCTAAGAAGATAGACTTAGTACAAAAATATAATAAATATTATCACGATAAAAATAAATCAATTGTTTCAGACCAAATATTTGATTTATTAAAAAAAGATATAATTGATCTTGAGAATAAATATAAATTTTTAAAAAGTGAACACTCCCCAACAAGAGCCGTAGGTTTTAAACCATCAAAAAATTTTCAAAAAGTAAGGCATAAAGTTTCAATGTTATCTCTTGGAAATGCTTTCAATGAAGAGGATTTAAAGAATTTTGAAAAAAAAATAATCAATTTTTTGAGTTTAAAAGAAATAAATACAATTGACTATAGTGCTGAACCTAAAATTGATGGAATATCCGCCTCATTAATTTATATTAATGGAAAATTTATAAAAGGTCTTTCACGAGGAGATGGAACGGAGGGAGAGGATATTACTCAAAATTTAAAAACAATTAATGACATTCCTCTAGAAATAACTGCAAAAAACTTTCCTAAAGAAATTGATATTAGAGGAGAGGTATTTATAGAAAATAATGATTTTAAAAAAATTAATGAAAAATTTGCCAACCCTAGAAATGCAGCATCAGGATCGTTAAGACAAAAAAATTCATCTATTACTGCTAAAATACCACTAAAGTTTATTGCATATACGTACGGCTATACCAAAGAAATGAACATTCATAATCAAACTGATTTTTTAAAAAATTTGAAGATGTGGGGATTTAAAATAAACCCATTTAATAAAAAGATTTCAGGTGTTAAAAATTTATTGCTAAATCATAAAAATTTAGAAATAAAAAGAAAAGAAATAGCCTTTGATATTGATGGCGTTGTTTATAAAGTTAACGATTTTAAGTTACAAAAAAGACTTGGTTTTGCAGCAAATGCACCTAGATGGGCAATAGCACATAAATTTTCAGCTAATAGTGCAATATCTGAAATAATAAACATAGAAATTCAAATAGGTAGAACAGGAGCACTGACTCCAGTTGCAAAAATTAAACCTGTTAATATTGGTGGTGTAATTGTTTCAAACGCGACACTTCACAATGAAGATGAGATCATCAGGAAAGATATAAGAATTGGTGACACAGTTACAGTTGAAAGAGCAGGAGATGTGATACCCCACGTTGTACTAGTAGATTTAAAAAAAAGAAAAAAGAACTCAAAAATTTTTATTTTCCCATTGAATTGCCCATCTTGTGGAAACAAGACCGCAAAGGATTATAACGAAGTAACTAAAAAGCAAGATGCGGTCAGAAGATGTATCAGTGAAGAATATGATTGTGAAAAAATTGCAATCGAGAAAATAAAACATTTTGTATCAAAACAAGCATTTAATATTGATGGTTTTGGAAAAAAAATTGTAGAAAATTTTTGGAATTTAAAATTAGTGAGATTACCACAGGATATTTTCAATCTTGATTATGATAAAATAGAAATATTAGATGGTTGGGGAAAATTATCTGTTACAAATTTAAAATTTTCAATAGAAAAAAAAAGAAAAATTTCGTTAGATAGATTTATTTATTCTTTAGGAATTAGACATATAGGACAGGAAAATGCAAAACTTGTTGCTAGACATTTAAAGACATCGGTAAATTTTTTTAAACTATCCGAAGGTAGAAATATAGAAAGTTTAGCTAATATAGATGGAATAGGTAGCACGCAAATTCAATCTATTAAAAAATTCTTTTTAAAAAAAATAAACTTAAAAATTTTGTCTGAATTAGGAAATAATCTTATTATAGAAAATATGGTGTTAATAAATAATAAAGGTCTGTTAAAAAATAAAACTTTTATGCTTACAGGAAAACTTAATGGAGTTAGTAGGGCAGAAGCTAAATCTTTAATAGAACAAAATTCTGGAAAAATAATCAGTAACGTAAGTAAGAAACTGGACTATTTAATTGTAGGGGAAAAATCAACTACAAAAAAAGTTAATACAGCAAAGGAATTAAATATAAAAATTATCACACAAAAAGAGTGGATGAAAATGTTAAATTAGACTAGCTAACCATTTTCGTTCTTTTTTTTTTAAAAAAGCTGAATATTCAGAGTAAATATTCAAATGATACCTAAATAAATAATCTTTTTCTATTTTATTTAATAATTTATAATTAATTAAATCTTTTTCCAACGGAGCTAAAGTAAGATTTTCAAAAAATAATTTATTTTTTATTTGTTTAGTGTAAACTAAATTTTCTATTCGCATTCCAAACTGATTTTTTTTATAATAACCAGGCTCGTTACTTAAAATCATACCTTTTTCAATTTTTATAGTATTATACTTAGAAATTGATTGGGGACCTTCGTGCACGTTTAAAAAAAACCCAACACCATGGCCAGTTCCATGTGCATAATCTAAACCCTCTTTTTTTAAAAATTTTCTAGCTCTAATATCGATTTTTTTTCCAGTATTGTCTTTATCCAAGTTGGTTAGAGCAACAGCGATATGACCTTTTAAAACATATGTATATGTATTTTTTATAGATTGTTTTTGACCAGTAAAGCAAATGGTTCTAGTAACATCTGTTGTTCCATAGTTATATTGTCCACCTGAATCAACTAAAAAAATATCTTTTTTATTAATATTTTTAGTAATTTTAGGTGTTGCTCTATAATGAACAATTGCTCCATTTGATCCAGAGCCAGCTATAGTATTAAAACTTGAAAATAAATAGTCTTTATTAAGTTTTCTAAATTTTTCCAATTTATTTTGAGCATCAACTTCCGTTATATTTTTCTTATTTATTTTTTTAATCCAGTAAATGAATTTTGTTAGTGCTAATCCATCTTTTTTATGGGCTTCAATCATATGATTAATTTCATATGAGTTTTTGATTGATTTTAATTTATAGATTGGGTCATTTATTTTTAATATTTTAAATTTTTTTTTAATTATGTTTTCATAAAAAATTGAACAAGTTTTATCATCAATTATAAAATTTTTACCACTTATTTTATTAACCAAATCTAAAAAGTCATTACTGTTAATAAGTTGTTTCTTTAGTATTTTTTTTTCTTTAATAATATTCTGAACTTTATCTTTTTTTGTAATTAAGAATAATCTTTTATTTTTATCAATAATTAACCTAGCGTTAGGTATTGGACTGTTTGGATCGTCATATCCTCTTATATTTAAAAGCCATGCAACATTTTCTGGAGCACTAATAAATAAATAATCAGCTTTATTTATCTTAAGAAAATTTATGATTTTTAAAATTTTTGAGTGATGACTTTCACCAACTATTTTTTTTTCTAAAGAATAAAATTGCTTTGATTTTTTTTCCTTATATTCGAATATTTGATCAATTAAATTTTTATTAATCGGAGTAAGATTATTGTTGTGAAAATAATCATTAAGTTTTTTTGATGTAAATAACCTTGGATCATAGCCCAAATTATAATTTTTAATAATAGAGCTTGGTAATTTTTCATGAATTTCAATTATCTTAAAATTTTTAGCACACTCTTGTTGTGCTTGAATAGTATATCTTCCATCAACAAATAAATAATTATTTTTTTTCAAAATAATAGCAATACCTGCGGAGCCAGAAAAATTACTAATATCTTTTAGCCTATCATTCTTTGCATACTCAGAAAAGTACTCATCATTTTTAGGAATAATATAACCATCAATTTTAAGTTTTTTGAATTTTTCTCTTAAAATTTTTATTTTATTTTTAATCATTTAATTCTTTTTTGATATCTTATCCAGCCTGGGCTTTTTTTCCCTTTATCAATTTCAAAGTCCTGATTAAATTCAAAATCATCATCACCATCTTTAGATTCATCAAAAAATGAATTCTTTTCTAAATATTTTTCTGGTAACTCATCGATAAACCTAGAGGCCATACTATCTATCCAATTACCTTGATAAAATCTATTCATAGCGAATGATATTAGTGCTTTCTTTTTAGCTCGAGTTATACCGACATATGCTAACCTTCTTTCTTCTTCAAGTCCGTTTTGACCTTTCTCTTCAATAGACTTCTGGTGTGGAAAAAGACCTTCTTCCCATCCTGGTAAAAATACCACATCAAATTCAAGACCTTTTGAGCCGTGCATTGTCATCATGTTAACCTTTTCTCCATCCCAATCTTGATCTATTGCAGTTGCTAATGCTACATGTTCTAAAAAAGCCTCTAAATTATCAAATTCTTTCAAAGCACTTAAAAGCTCTTTAATATTTTCTAGTCTATTTTCGTTCTCTAAGTCTTTTTTATTTTTAAGCATGGCTGAATAGCCAGATTCATCCAAAACTAATTGTAATAGTTTAACATGATTAATTTTTTTAATATTGATATCATTTCTCCACTTATCCATTAAGAATAAAAAAGAACTTAAGCCTATTTTTGTTTTTGGCTTGATTAAATTTTGTTCTGTCAATTGTTTAGAGGCAATTTCTAAACTTAAAGAATTCTCTTTTGAGAATTCATGTATTAATCTTATAGTACTTTCTCCAATAGACCTTTTAGGATTATTTACTATTCTCCCAAAAGCCAAGTCATCTTTTGGTTGATGTATTAATCTTAAGTATGCAACACAGTCTTTGATTTCTGCTCTTTCGTAAAATTTTGTGCCACCTAAAATTCTATAAGGTAGTCCAATTTTTAAAAATCTTTCCTCAAACTCTCTTGTTTGAAATATTGCTCTAACCAAAATTGCAATATTATTAAATGAATATTTTCTTTTAAGTTTTTTTTCTATTTCATCAGAAATTCCAACAGCTTCATCTTTTCCATTTTTAAAACAATTAAGTTTAACTAGGTCACCTTCCTCCATTGTAGTTTTTAAAGTTTTTCCAACTCTATTTTGATTATTTGCAATAAGGCTTGATGCAACTGATAGAATATTTTGAGACGAGCGGTAATTTTCTTCTAATCTAATAACTTTTGAATTTTTATAAACTTGATCAAATTCTAAAAAATTTTTGATTTCTGCACCGCGCCAACTATATATAGATTGATCATCGTCACCAACACAACAAAGGTTTTTATGTTTTTCTGATAACAGATAGAGCCATCTACTTTGGATATAGTTGGTATCTTGATATTCATCTACCAGTATATACTTAAAGTTATTTGAATAGAGTTCTCTTATATCTAAATTTCTTTCCAAAATTTTTACTACATGCAATATTAGATCACCAAAGTCACAAGCATTTAAATCCAATAATTTTTGCTGATAAATTTTATAAAGAGGGAGTACAGTTTTTTCATAGATATCATTTTTATTAATAATTACTTCGTTGGGATAAAAACCTTTATTTTTCCATCTATCTATAATGGACAAGATATATTTAGGAGCAAGCTGTTTAATATCTATATTTTCTGCTTTACAAATATTTTTAATTAATCGTACCTGGTCATCAGTATCAATAATTGTAAAGTTAGATGTTAATCCAGCTGCAGATGCGTGTTTTCTTAACAACTTTGCACAAATAGAATGAAATGTCCCAAGCCAGGACAACCCTGTAGCTTCAGAATTAAGAATTGAACTTACTCTACTTTGCATTTCTTTTGCTGCTTTATTGGTGAATGTTACTGATAATATTTGATTTGGAAATGCCTTCTTTTCTTTAATAATATGTGCAATTCGTGAGGTTAAAACTTTAGTTTTTCCAGAACCTGCCCCAGCCACTATGAGTAATGGGCCATCAAGGTATAAAACTGCCTCTTTTTGAGCTTTATTAAGGTTATCTAAATATTCAGAGTTTATCATTTTTAAAATTTCTTTATAAGCTATTAATTCTCAGTGCAAATTATGAAAAAAATTATTAAAAAATTTAATAACTTAGTTAAAAACACAATATTCAAAGTTAAGAATAAAACAAATAATAACTTTGGTATAAGTGTCTTTAATAAATATTTAATAACTTCTCTTGTTTCATTGTTTATTTATCTATTTTACTTATTGATACCTCTTTTATATGACAAAACATGGGTACAGGCTAATATTGAAAGCAAATTACTTAGTGAATTTAAATTAAATGTAAGTACCTCTTCAGATATTTCATATCGTATTCTTCCAGCACCACATTTTTTAATTAAAGATTCTAAAATTTTCGTAGGCAATGATGAAAAAAAAAAAATAATTGCAGAAATTAAAAATCTTAGTGTATTTTTAGGTCAAGGCAAGTTTTTCAATAAAGAAAAAATGAATATCAAGAAATTAGTTATCAATGATGCTAATTTTTCATTACTAAGAAGTGATCTTAAGTTACTAAATTATCTTAAAAATAAAAAGTTTTCAAATAAGAAAATTGAAATTAATAAAAGTAATATTTTTTTAAATAATAATTTAAGAGAAATAATCTCAATTATTAAAGTACACAAAACAACTTTATTTTTTGATAATAAAAAACTATCAAACTTTTTCAATCTGAAAGGTAATATTTTTAATGTACCATTTACTTTTGATTTTAATAGTAGCCACGATTCTATAAAATATGAAAAGATTAATTTTAATTCAAGGCCACTTAAATTGAGTATTTCTAATACATCTAGTAAAAAAAAAGAACTAAATTCAGGAAAAAATAATATTGTATTTTTAAAATCAAAGATTAACACAGTATATAACGTTGAACAAAAATTAATAACTTTTAAATCAGATAATTCTAAACTAGATGGCTCACAATTGAATTATATTGGTGAAATATCAACTAACCCATTTGATTTAATTTTAAAAGTTTATTTAGATAATCTTCGAACATCTAAATTATTTAACATCAATCCTGTCTTGATTGAATTTATTAGATCGGGATTGCTATTTAATGAAAATATAAGTGTAAAGATGTCTATAATCATTAATTCAAGTGAAAAAAAAGAAATTTTTCAAAATACAAAAATTAATTTTAACATTGTTAATGGTAAATTAAATTTTGACAACACAATATTTGATAACAATAAAATAGGTTTATTGAAAATAAATAATAGTAATTTATTTCTTGAAAATAATAATTTAATTTTGAATACAGATATTTTATTTGAAGTAAAAGATTCCAATAATTTATTTTCCCTCCTAAACACGAATAAAAAACTAAGAAAAAAAATAGAAAATGTTTTGATTAATTTAGACTATGATTTTTTAAATAATGAGATTAAATTTAATGATGTTAAAGTTAATAATAACAATGTTAGTGATCAATTTTTAAATATAATTGAAGAATTTAGTGATAATAATTCTAATAATAAAGTTAAAAGCAGACAATTAATTAATAAATTACTTAGTATTTATGAGGGGTAGATCATTTTTTTAGGATCTACTATTCGCTCATAGTCTTTTTCTTTAATAAGATTTGTTTTAAGAGTTTCATATTTTAGCGTTGTTCCTTTTTTCAATGCTGTTTTTGCAATGTTTGCAGCATTGTCATATCCTATGTGTGGAGCGAGAGCTGTAACTAGCATTAAAGAATTATCCAAATGTTCTTTAATTCTTTTTTTATTCGCTTTAATTCCCTTCACACAATAAATCGAAAAGTTTTTTGTACTATCGGCAATAAGGTCTATTGATTGCAAAACATTATGAGCAATCATTGGTTTAAATACATTTAATTCAAAGTGACCATGAGAGCCTGCTACAGTAATTCCAGTATGATTGCCGATTACTTTGGCACAAACCATTGTTACCGCTTCACATTGAGTGGGATTAACCTTTCCTGGCATAATAGATGAACCAGGTTCGTTCTCAGGAAGTGTTAATTCACCATATCCTGCTCTTGGACCAGAGCCTAAAAATCTTATATCATTTGATATTTTCATTAATGTAACCGCACATGTATTCAATGTTCCTGAAAAATTGACAATAGAGTCGTGAGCAGCTAATTCTGCAAATTTATTACTTGCTGGTTTAAAGGGTATTTTAGTATATTTAGCAATTTCTTTTATAATTTTTTTATCAAATCCTTTTTTAGAATTAATTCCAGTTCCAACAGCTGTGCCACCTTGTGCAAGAAAATACATTTCTTTGAGAGCAAGCTCTATTCTTTTAATGCATTTTTTTAATTGTGTTTGATATCCTGAAAATTCTTGACCAAGAGATAAGGGCGTTGCATCCTGTAAGTGAGTTCTACCAATCTTAATAATATCTTTAAATTCTTTAGATTTTTTTGCCAATTCTTTTTCTAAGTTTTTTAAGTTTGGTAATAGTTTTGAAATAGTTTCTTGGGCTACAGATATATGCATAGCTGTAGGAAAAACATCATTCGTAGATTGTGATTTATTTACATGATCATTAGGGTGCACAGGTTTTTTAGAACCCTTTTTTCCACCCATCAATTCAATTGCTCTATTTGCTATCACTTCATTAACATTCATATTGGTCTGAGTGCCAGACCCTGTTTGCCAAACTTTTAATGGAAAATTTTCATTTAACTTTCCTTTAATAACCTCTTCAGAGGCTTTTATTATAGAATTAGCTATTTTTTTATTGATTTGCTTTTCTTGAAGATGAACTAAAGCAGCTGACCTTTTTATGATTGCTATAGACTTTATTATTGAAATATTGACTAAAATTTTTCCAATATTAAAAAATTTATTAGACCTTTCAGTTGACGCACCCCAATACTTGTCAGCAGGCACGTTAACACTTCCTATACTATCGAATTCTTTTCGTAATTTCATTGATTAATATATAACTAATAATTTATTATACTTATATATTAAATTTTAAAAATTTATAGGAGCTAAATGTCAAATTTTAACAAAGTAAAAATTTTCATGAAAACCTTTGGTCAAGAGGTTAAAACCAAACCATCTTTTAGCACAGATAGGGTCAATAGTTTAAGATATGATCTAATCAAGGAAGAGCTAGATGAACTTAAAGTTGCAATGGAAAACAAAAATTTTCTAGAAGTTGCTGATGCTTTAACAGATATATTATACGTAACTTATGGAGCTGGACATGCGTTTGGTATTGATCTTGATAAATGTTTTGAGGAGGTACAAAACTCAAATATGAGTAAGATAGGAGAAGATGGTAAACCCATATATAATAATTCAGGAAAAGTTATGAAGGGACCAAAGTATTTTAAACCTGACTTAACTAAATTTGTTAATTAATAGGGTATTTATTTTTTGTGCCCCAGACTGCATTTCTATAATTCATATCTTATAAAAAAGCTGAAATTATTAAAGGCAGAATTTTAAAAGAGATTACTTGATAATTACGTGTTAGAATAATTACTATGAAAAAGACCTTATGGATTGTAGCTCTAGGTTTGTTATTAAGTGGAAATGTTTATGCTGCATCAGTCAGTGAATATCTAAAACTTGGATATAAATTACACTCTGTAAGTTTATCAGCTGATTCATCAGCTTTATTTTATCACTTAACTCTAGATTTAAAAAAAGAAAAAAAGACTATTCTTGATTTAAAAAAAGATAAAAAGTCTATTGTAGCGACCTGTATAGTTAACGCATTGTCTGGAGCTACAATTAAATGTTATCAGCCATAATATTGGTATTATAAACTTAACAAAGTAGAGGAGTAGTGAGGAGCACATCATAAAATCCCCATTCATACGTTACCAGAAAATGAAACTCTAGAATTTAAGATTGAAGATTTTGCAGTGCTATGCTCTAATTGTCATCGAATGGCTCATAAAAGAAAAGAACCATATACAATAGAAGAATTAAAAGAATTTATTAAAAAATAATGAAAAAACTATTTTCAATGATCTTGGTTCTGGGTTTGTTATTCAGCAGTGAAGTTTATGCAGCTTCTCAATTTGATAAAGATTTAAAGAAGGTTTCA
>MDTF01011573.1_pt1 | contig 14523 bp, 16 predicted proteins | sample 811191 | NCBI WGS metagenome assembly MDTF01 (sample SAMN05326649, study PRJNA326480) | marine metagenome | isolation source: seawater | place: Southern Ocean | collected 2011
CTCCTAAACCCGTCCTTAAAAAGAAATCGAACCTTAAACCCGTCCTTAAAAAGAAATCGAACCTTAAACCCGTCCTTAAAACTAAAAAACTGGCTTCTCCAGTAAAAGTTAAAGCAAAACGTTGTCCTAATGGCACTCGTCGTGATAAAAAAACAAAAAAATGTGTACCTATAGTATAATTCAAAATATAATTTAACTCTATTGTTTTCCTTTACCAAACTTCCTTAATAATTTTATAGAAACTGGGATCCGTCCCGCAGTCACAGTCCGTATCTCGATGGCTCGTACAATATCTATGAACCGTCTGTCCCTCCAATGTTTCGGTTACAATACCCTCAATCTCCTTTGGGTTCGATCCATAAATTTCCTTTACTACAATTTTTTTTATTACATTCTCTTCTGTTGTCTGAAAACAATCACAACAACGACTATCACATCTTCCACACCATTTACTCATGTCATAAGTGGAATAAACTTTCATGAATCCTTCTCGGTCTCGGGGACACTCACAGCGACCTTCCTGGTAATACATATGGTGATGATGACAATATTGGCCGCGACTTTTACCTGTTGTGTCGGATTTCCAACCAATCGAGCCTATATAACTGGGTCTTTCACTACCCTTTTCTCTAGACTTAGAGGTGGAATGGTGTGAGGTAGGTGTATAACCATAACCATATGGTTGTCGTTTTTCGAATTTCGATGATTTTTTTTGTCGGATAGAAGCGATGATTCTTTTTTGCGAGGCTACGTGTTCCGCTTGTTTGGGCGACAAGGTGAAGGTTTCTCCCTGAATGTAGGAATGTTCAGTAAAATACTTCACACAAGTTCTACAGGGTTTCAAAGATTTCGACAAATCTTTAGGCCACTCACACCAGGCGGTTCCAGTTTTCTTTGCACAGAGGTCGAGCAATTCCCACGTATCCATCGGTCGAAGAGATTGCATGATTGTTGGTTGTTGAATATAATAACGATTGGTTATTAAATCAATTTTTAATTAACTTATTAATTTAATTAACAGATTAAAGTAGTAAAAAAAATATTTAATTATATAGTTATTCTACTTCTATTAGAGAGTTATTCACTATCATACTCGGGAACGAAGAAAGCATCATACTGTGTTGTTGTTTCCAATTGATTAAGTGTCCGATTACCAGTAAATTTGGAAATTCGTGTAAGAATAAAAGGAAGAATCGACTCTACAATCGTATTCGGAATGGTTCTATTGTTGCCTCCAACCCTTGGTACGAGTAGAAGCGTTTGTTTAACAGAGTCGCAAAAATCATACACTTCCTCCTGCATTTCGACTGTTTCGCCAAAGTCAAGTATTTCACGACAGAAGTCTCTAACGACATTGGAGCTATGACCATAGTACCTTTGAACATACATATCTATTAGACATTGTTCTTCATTCTCCTCTACACAACACGCCAAGAAGAGTAGAGAGGTCATCTCCCCAAATAGTTCGTCTTTGGTGTCCTCATCTACAACTAGATCCTCTAACTGGGTTGTTTCAATTGGAGTCATCTTTCCTTGAATTTATATTTATGTATTGATATTTCAAATAAATCAATTTTAAAAATATTTCTGAATAACTTCTTCGGTTTCTGTGGAATAGGAACAATTATAACGTTTTTTAGAGAGATATAGTTTCACGAGACTCTGTGTTAATTTATCATCTAGATTATATTTTTCTTTTGTTTCAAGAAAGAGGACATTCATTTCTAGGTCATTATTATTAAAGAAATAGATCTTATTTTTGTAGCTAACATTCATTTGTTATAAATTCAATCTAAATGCTTAATATTATATAATAATTTTTTAACATTATATAATAATTTTTAATATTATACAATTAATTTGATTAAATCACGTGTGATTGGTGGGAGAACAGGTGTGCATTCCCAGTAATAGCGTTTAAAATAATGTGAGAGTTCATATTTCTCTGGATAGAGGTGCGTTAGACCACAGCGAATATCGGTCATATATTTTTGAAATTTGGGTGGAATCAACTCGATACTATTTTTGGGTAGGATACAGAGTAGTTGTACTTCCGATTTAACTGGACCATCCTTTTTAAAGGTAAAATTTAGTTCATTCTTTTCAAGGTATTTATTCAGATCATAGAGAGTCGGTGCATAAATATGGTTATATTTCCACAACCAAGAGGGACATTTTTTGAAATAGTAGTCATGTGTCCAGAAGATTCCTTCTAAATAATTATGACAAATGTCGTTAATTTCGTGTTGAGTATCCGAATTTAGACAATGATAGTTGTAGCGAGTTCTCCAATTGGTTGATTTTGTATCATTTCTGGAGACTTTAAATTCCTTCTCCATTTCGAGAATGGGTTTATTGTTAATGAGTTCCATTTGTCTGTCATATTCTGTATCAGCTCTAATCGTGAAATATTTATTTTGTTTGCTTCTTTTAATAAAAATATCAGCAACAGTTTGATTTTCATTTTCTGCCAGTTTAGCGACAAATAGTTTAAGGAATTGTGTATTGATTTTTCCATTATTCGTAAAAGGTTTTCCTAACATATTAAAAATATAAATATAGTTATCCATAATCATATCTAATCCCCTGTTTCGAAGATCAAGGGATAGAATATGTGGGAGGAAATCATTTCCAAGGAAGAAACAAATAAAGACATAATCGCTAATAATATCATGATTAATCTCAATTTTGATACGTTCCTGACCAACATAAAACCTATCAATAAAATCATTAACGAGATTTTTTTTAAGAATATCGATACTAACATAGATATAGGCATCGTCTTCGACTTTCCCATTCGTAACCTTTTCTCTAAGAAGAAAAATATGGTCACAGCCACATGTTAAGGAAAGCATAATGAGGTCTGCATCGAGTCCATATACGATAATATTACCAGGAACTTGGAAAGTTTTAATATATTGTAGTATTTTGTGTTCGCCTTCACCAGGTTCGCTACTATCGCTAAAAACGACTTGAATAGTACTAAAAAGTTCATCGTGATCGATAAAGTCTTGAATACTGTTGGATAATTTTTTCATAAACTCAGTACCAGGAGAGATAGCATTTGTATCCCAACTATTGGTGGTGTCCATACCTTCTCGTTCTTTAATAATATTCATTTCTTTTTTTTCGAGAACGGTTTTAAAACGACGAGTTCGTTGTTGTGTCATTTTAGCGAAGGGAGCGACACCATCGATGGCAATATAGACAAATTCAGGATTTGTCATAGAAATCATTTTTTTAATGTAAGAATTGACTTCTATACAAATTTTTGTTTCTAAGAGAGCTTTATCGGGAGTATAAAATTTTTCAACTATACGTCTAGCACATGGGTGAATTAGACAATTAAGATCAAAGAAGAGAGCATTATTATTGGGTTTAATAGACTCTAAGACAATATTGTCGTATTTCGAGGACATCGTTTTAAAAAATAAAGGGATACCCATTTGATAATATTCTATAATTGTTTCTAAATAGTAATACTTTGTCGTGTAAAATACTAAAATATAGTTTCTAGAGTAATACTATAAAAATGAAGATTGAAACTTTTCAGTCTTTTGTACGACTGAAACTTTTAGCACGAAAAAATTTACAGAATGATATAGAGCGACTAAATGCAATTATTCTGAATATAGCAGAAAGTATTGATAAAAATTATAAAAGCAATAAAATAACTTGTGAAACATTTGTTCTTTATACGACGAGATTAGAACAGATTAATACACTCTTAATCAAAAGTGTAAAAACGAAATATACAATCAGGGAGTTTCGTCAGAAATTAGAGGCAATAATAATAAAATTAAAAATATTAGTGGAATCTTCTGGTATTATTTCCTTTTTAGATATACTCTACCTTTTAACTGGGTATAAAGGGCTTGAGGATGACTACCTCAATATGGTCGATGCGATCTTTGTTCCGACGAATTTTGTCACCTATCGTACAGATGAAAAATATTGTTTTAAAAATAAAAAGGAGTGTCTGGAACTGTATGACCAACATAATATAAAAAGGTATTCGAAATCGACCTTTTTAAATCTGTATAAAGAGACGAGTATCGATGAAATCATTTATGGGTCTAGATATTATTATTATATCGATGAACTACAATTAGTCGTCGTCTGTAATGGGTATTTTGTCCAAGATACATTTGATAATTATAGAACGAAATATTTTGGGGAGAAATTTGCCCAATTAGGGGTTGTCTCAGACGAGGAAGATTTACACATGAATCCTCTTTTTTATAGAAAATATCTCAATCAGTTATCATTAAAGGAATTTTTGGTCTCAGATAAGGATGATATCCTCCTAAAATTCACAGAAGTCTCGAATATGTTTAATACGATAAAAACGGAAACGATTTCTTCGTTAGTAAAAACGTTTTTATCCTGCACACCCTATAAACAGAGACAGATGTTAATTTCGTTATTTCTGGATACAGATAGTAATCATTATAACTATTTATCTTTTCTTTTATTTGATCTAATAAATAATGATTCCTTTATACTAAAAGCAACGCCAGTTTCGGCCGAGATCTATAATAGTTTCCATTGGATAATAAAAAAGAAATTTCGAATAAATTTCAATAAATATAAACAGAATGATTCTGGTAGGAATTTTAATGAAAACGCCTTATCCTATGAGAAACGAATAAATCTAATGAACACGGATGAACATATAAAGTCTAAGGCGTTTAGCAAATTAAAAGAGATTGAAACGAATAAAACGGATAGTAGTAAAGCGACCCAATATTTGGAGGGGTTATTAAAAATCCCATTTGGAATAGTAAGGAAGGAGTCCATCTTTATGAGTTTAGAAGAGTTGGTAAAGGACTTTAACCAATTCATACACAAATATAAATTAAATAACCACTCGAAATTACAATCAAGAAATGATATAGTAGAATTTATAGACAATTATGCAGAACTAAAAAATAGTTTAATCGACTCGATAATAAATGACCATTTAGAAACTCTAAGAGTAGAAGATTATAAGGTCACAGAATTATTTGATTTTATGATTCAATGTAATTATATCATAGAAACACCCATTGTGCTTAAGAAGGAGAAAAAGAGTTTAATGTTTTCTAAACTTTTACACCAGATACGATTGTTGCCGAATATCGTCGATAAAATTAATGTAGCTGTGTTATTTGGTATCGATATCCTCGAGGATAATAACGAATTACATGATTTCGAGGGGTTAAATACCAAATGGGAGAGTTATAAAAGTAATATACGTGATTATATTACGACTTCGAGTGGTATATTGAATAAGGCGATCTATAAACAAGATGCCGCTAAAAATGAAATTATTCGCATTATAGGGCAATGGATTAATGGAAAAATGTCTGGGTATTGTTTAGGTTTTGAAGGTCCACCAGGTGTAGGCAAGACCACTTTTGTTCAGAAGGGTATCTCGCAATGTTTGAAGGATACCAATGATACGACCCGACCGTTTTCCTTTATCCAGATGGGTGGTACGAGTCAGGGATCTGTGTTAGAGGGTCATGGATATACTTACCAGGGTTCGCGATGGGGAAAATTGGTTGATATATTGATGGATTCCAAATGTATGAATCCGATCATTTATATTGATGAATTAGATAAGATTAGTAATACGGAAACAGGACGAGAATTGATAGGAATTCTAACCCATATAACGGATCGTTCCCAAAATAAGGAATTCGAGGATAAATATTTTTCTGGAATTAAAATAGATTTATCACAAATATTGTTTATTTTTTCGTATAATGATCCATCCTTAATAGACCGTGTGTTAATGGATCGAATTCATCGTATCCAATTTTCCGCTTTAACCAATAAAAATAAGATACATATTATAAATCATTTTAGTTTGCCAGAAATCTTGGAAGATATCGGGTTATCTCCCAAAGAAATAGTCTTGCCTGATGAGATTATTGAATATCTAATTAATACCTACACGAATGAGTCTGGTATAAGAAAACTCAAAGAAAGGCTCTATGAGGTTTTAAGAGAAATAAATATAAGAAATCTGAAACAAGTCATAACGTATCCATATACGGTTGATATGGTCCTAATTACAGATATTTTTAAAAATAAATCCAAATTAATACCTAAAATGATTAATACTGTACCTCGAGTAGGATTAGTGAATGGTTTATATGCGACGAATAGTGGTGTAGGAGGAATTACTATTATTGAAATTTTTAAGACCATAGGAGAGGGACATCTGTCGATGCATCTAACAGGTAAACAAGGAGATGTCATGAAAGAAAGTATGAATTGTTCGAGAACTTTAGCTTGGAATCTACTTCCAGACGAGATCAAAGAGAAACTAACCTTGGAGGGAAAAACAAAAAAATGGTCGTTCCATATCCATTGTCCAGATACAGCGACACCCAAAGATGGTCCCTCAGCAGGGGCAGCGATAACGTTAGCATTAATTTCCTTAATGACCAATACTCCGATTTTAAATACGATTGCATTAACAGGTGAAATAGATTTGAATGGGAATGTGAATCAGATAGGTGGATTAAGTTCCAAAATAGAAGGTGGAAAAAAGGCAGGGGTAAAATTATTACTATTTCCAGAGTCGAATAGTCAGGATATAGAAATAATTCGGTTAAATGAGCCTCAAATCCTTGAAAACATCGAACTTCGTCCGGTTAAAAATATATGGCAGGTATTGGAAGCCTGTTTGGTACAGAATTCCTTTAAATTTACAAAGTTTAATTGAGATTTCTAAAAATGATAACCCTCAATTTGAGGATACATATGTTGTGGTGGTCGTGGGAGTGGTTGAGGTTGTTGTTGTGGTTGTGGTGGCGCCGAAGGTATCGTCGTATTAATATTAATAACATGGTGTTGTTCCTGAGAGACTGGTTCTTCACCAAAATTATAGTTGGGAGTCGGTTCATAGACTTCGGATGTTTGTCTGGTTAGCCCAATATAATTTACATTTTTAAGAGATTTACGACGAATCATATTCGTATCACTCGATGTGAAAATATTATCGAATTGTTTGCTTTTATCTACACTACTCTCTTTAATGTTATGTTGACTTTTATATTCTTTAGAGAGTTCGATCGCTTGATAGGCTTCATAATCGATTCCATATTTTAAGCCCTTCGATTCTAGAAACAAGACAGCTTCACTCTGATCGATAACCGACCTGGTAGCCGTTCTCTTTTGCCAGATTGTAATCCGATCCCGATTGGATGGTCTTGGTGGTGGTGGTACTTCAATCGTCATATAGATGGAACTATTTCTAACATTCTTTTGAGCCTTTGTTGCCTTCAACAAAAGTTTAGAATAAATACTTTCGTTCAATTGATCCATTTTCACACATTCCTTGATTGTGGTTTCCTCGAAATTATTCACTATATTGTATGACGTGGATGAAACGTGAAAGGACTTATTTTTTCTTCCAAAAATACGCATGATTTCTAATCACTGTAATAAATTGTTTTATTCAATTTTTCTTTAAATTAATATATTTAGATTTAGTATAATGAATATTCTTCAAAGTGTTGATATGGTAAAAGAACTTATCCATCTATTTATTAAATTAATACCCCTCGGTTTGTATTTTTTCACCTATTTTTCGTCCATTCTTTATAAAGATTATAGGTCGATTATACTGATGGTAGGGTTAATCTTCAATGATATCGTAGGATTTCTGTATAATAAATATAGTAATATTATCTTCAATCAGAGTTGTGCGGTCTTTGATAATATTGGAGGTGCAAGTCGCTTTCTACCCAATTACCATACCGAAATTTTATCCTTTGTTACGTCGTTTTTCTATACAGAAATGATGTCCAAGGGTGGAATAACTGGGAATTGGTTTAAATTCATTTTCCTTTTATTCATGACGGTCGTTACTGTGTGGTCGAGAATGAGTATTGGATGTGAAACGAGTTACCAAAAAATTATGTTTAATCTCTTATTTGGTATGATTCGTGGGAGTTTATTCTATTATTTTTTTTCGTCTTATTATGACAAGTTGGATGTCAATAAAGCAGATATAGAAAAAACTGGCTGTGATCAGGAATATAGTGACTATACATGCGAAACGATTCAGAATGGGAATGTTATCGTTAAAAAACCTCTTAAAAACCCGTCCGATAATAACGAATAGACTAGAGTCGTTTTTCCATATTTAAAATTGAATTTATTTTAATAATCATGATTAGTCACAAACAAGATGACTGACTACGAGACTCAGATTTACAAAGACGGTGATACCAAAGAAGACTTCGAAGAATGGATTCGATTGTTCCAGGACTTGACCCAGTCGAAGAACCGTGTGAACGAGTTGGGAATTTATAAACTAACTGACTTGTCCTATATTGTTCCGATTCTCCCAGAAAATGTAGAAAAAATAGTAGGGTATAAATATAAAAATATACTGACCTTGTCAGAAAAATTTGATTGTAATATAACCTTTCGTGGTGTAGATGCTAGCATCTATGATTATCCAATTGTTCTGATAACCTCAGATGAAGAAATAAAATTATGGGAGTGTATTAATCACATCCAAAAAAAAGTATCAAGAAAACAAACCGTGAAGTGTTTGTATTCGAACAAATGCGATGACAAGTGTAAAACGAAGTGTTACAGATATAGCAAACTAAAACATCGTGTTATGAATGACCGTACTTATTCGCAAGAATTTAGTAAACGCAAGTGTTATTGTGAAGATTCGTCGCAGGATACATTTGATGAGTGTAGTAGGTGTCTAGAATTAAATTATATTTTGAAGATTGAAGGAGAGTATTATGACTAGTTATCATAATACACGCCATTATAACGGTAGGTTCTATAGTTGTTATTTATATTATGTGCATCAATATTTTTTTTAATTTGTCTGATTTGGTTTCCCACATCCCACATTTCTTGTTTTTTAATAAGATCCAATTCAGCATCGAGTTCTTCACGATAGTTAACATTACTATTACTGTCGATAACGCGCTTGACTTCTGTTTGATTTTTAACACTCTCATAACAGTCTTCAATCATAGGAGTAAGAGTCTCTTCAAATTTGGGGGCCCAATCGAGAGCGCCTCGTTGAGCTGTAGTGGAACAGTTTTTATACAACCAATCCATACCATTTTCATTAATTAATGGGTACAAACTTTGTAGAGCTTCCTCAATAGTTTCATGATAAGCTTCACAAGGACTATGACCATTTTTCCGTAGAACTTTATATTGAGCAAGGAAGGCACCTTGAATAAGACCCATAAGAACACAGCGTTCTCCAGTAAGATCACTAACGACTTCATTTTCAAACGTAGTTTTAAAAACATAGTTATTTCCAATCAAAAATGCTAGAGAGAGACAGGTTTCTTCAGCAGTTCCATCAAAATCTTTATAAACAGCATAGGACGAAGCGAATCCATTTTTATTTTTAAAATTTCTACGAACCGTTTTACCCGAACATTTAGGAGAAACCATAATAACATTAACATCTTCAGGAGGGTTAATCTTCGTATAATCATAGTAATGAATACCGAATCCATGTGAGAAATAGAGAGAATCGTGTGCATCCAGATTCTCCTTAACGGTATCCCATTGGTCGATCTGACCACTATCAGAGAGAAGGTATTTAACAATTTTACCACGACTGGTAGCTTCGTCAATTTCAAACAAATCGATACCAGGAATCCAACCATCCCGTTGGGCTTTTTTCCAACTAGTGCCATCCTTTCGAACTCCCACAATAACTTTAAGATTATTATCCTTGATATTCAGTGCTTGACTTCTTCCTTGAGGACCATAACCAAGAACAGAAATCGTTTTATTGGAAATGGTGGAGCGACACCGTCCGATAGGATATTCCATCTGAGTAATGATAGTTTCAGTTTTATCATCAAATTTAATCGTACTCATTGACCGAATTGGTGAGTTCCGTGTCAAGAGTTGTCTGGTTCCTTTAAGAATCTGAGTAGCAAGATTCATTTTTATTATAGATATTTATAGTTATATTTTTAAATATAAAGACAAAACTATAATATTATTTAAATGGAGAACCACTTGGAAGATTTTTATACTACCATGAGTAAATTGATTGTTTCCAGTACGGATGAAAAAACCGAGTTGAAGGCAGAGTTTATTCAATTGCAAAAAAAATATAAAAAACTCGAAACCGAGTTTGCGCGATATAAGAGTGTATCTATGGTAAAGACACTCGATCGGGAACTTTTTGAAAAGACAAATGAAATTGTCTTTTTAAAAAAGAAAATAAAACATATGGAACTCAAACAATCGAAAGTGGTCGAAGAGTTGGAAGAGGATGAAGATATCGAAGTAGAACTAATTACAATCGATAAAACTGACTATTATATTACTCAAGATATTCATAAGGATATCTATGAAAAACTTGAAGATGATTCAGTTGGAAAGGTGCTAGGTAAATTTATAAGGAACAAGATAGTTTATAACAATTAGACAACCACAACCGGTTCGGCCTTCACGAAATGGACTTTCATGTATTTCTGGAGGTTGAAATAGGTAACAGTCACCGTGTCATCCACACTGAGGAGTGCCTTGAGACTAGCATCACATTTAATCTCACGACGGTTCTCAGGGTTCTGGAGGTCGTGCTCCTTAACATACTTGGTGATGTATTTGGTCACCTCGGTGCGAGCCATTTCAGTGCCTTCAGGCTCACTGAGGAACTTGCAAAGTTCGACGGACATCTTCGTCGGCTTGGCAAAACCACTCGGCGTGCGGTTTTTCTTATCACCAGGCGTGCGTTTCTTCTTCTTACTCATCATCTTAATGTGCTTGAGAGTACTCTTGTGGAGGGCCTTGAGCTCACTCATCAAAGAAGCCTCCATTGTGCGAAGGGCAACAAGCTTCTCGGTAAGAGCCTGGAACTGCTGATCAACGAGTAGTTGCGGGCAAACTTCAACCTCAGAAGCGACCTCAACAACTGGGGCAGCGACCACAACAACTGGGGCAGCGACAACCGGAGCAGCGACAACAACCGGGGTGGCAGTCTTTTTGGCCGAAGACTTTTTGACAGTCGTCTTAGACTTGGTGGCAGACTTGGCGGCAGTCTTGGCACCCTTGGCGACCTTCGTGGCCTTAGTGGTCTTGGCAACCAGCTTCACAGCAGGTGTGGGAGCCGGGTCGGACGTGACTGGCGAAGTGACTTTGGTAGATTTGATGGAGGATTTGGCAGGCATTTTATAATATACTTAATCGTTAAAACTTTAAGTATTAATTTACTACATATTTATTAAATTGTTATTTTTATGCTGTAGTATAGCTCTAACAGAATAATGATATGTTAAAAAATTGCAATAAATATAGGAAATGGTGAATACATAGTGGGTGATAAGTCGATTCGTATAATCGGTAATATTATGGGTTTCTTCGCTCTGATAAGCCTCAAATAATATATCTAGATCAGTATCCATGTAATTAAAAAATAAAATTTATTTGAAAAAAAAATTACAATTTATTTGAAAAAAAAATTACAACTGGTGTTTATACACGAATTGTTCAAACCACTTTCGGCCGTCGGAGGTTTCAAAACTATAAGAATTCTTATTGAGTTGTTCTATAATCGTATTTTTCTGCGTTTGATCGATTGGATTTGCAAATACTAAAATTACAATTTCCTTAAAGAAATAACTACAATTAAGAATGTCTTTTTTTCGACAATCATTTAGAATATCATCGACTTTAAAATGGTCCACCGTTTTCTTATACGAAAAAATGACAGCATCGGTTACAGTCGGTCTATAATTCTCATTGACGATTAAAGTAGAATTATTCGAAAGTAATATAAATTCGGAATAGAGTACAATCGATTTTTCGGCTCGACTTAGAGCGTGAAAAATATTAAAAGAGGAATAAAAATCGATCCAGAATACATTAAAAAACACATTACATGCTGAGCGAATGATTTCCTGGATGTTTTTATAGTCCTTAAACTTATCAAAGGTGTTCTGAATATGCTTTATTAAATAACAATTAAAAAAGGTACGAATTTGGTTATTGGAAATAGGTTGATTATTCTCGTTAGACAATAACTCAATATCTCCCATACTATACTTGTATAATTAATTATATACGAAGAAATTAACTTTAATTAAAATCCAACGAAATTTTTATAGGTTTGTTTATTTCTACAAGACGAAATTCTAAGATTTTTCCTTTGTTTTTATAAATTTCCTTCGATTCGATTTTAAAGTCATATAATTTTACACAATGTCTAAGAATAGTTATAATTTTTTTTGGGATTAAATCATTAAAATAGATTCGAGCTTTACACGTTAAATAAAATGGCTTTATATGAACCAACTTTTCTACAATATCCTTTAGGTTTTTATCGATGCTCGAATAGGTAAAAGTCTGTCCTTGACTTAATTTACGACCCATTTCCTGGAAAATCGATTCGAGCAAAGGTTTTGGAGGTTTTTGTATAAATAATTGATTGATAGCCATTATATATATTTAATATTCATAATATTTTCTAAGGTATTTTTTTTATTTAATATTGTATTTTGACGAAATAAATTATATTCATTATTTACATCTATATTTTGCAATTGGTCATTCTTATTATAACTCTTCGAGATCTCTTCAATCGTCGGTATATGCGACACCACTGGTGGCATATTTATAACAAAATTGGAATTAATATTATTCACCCTATATTCATTAATACTATACACTCCTCCAAATTTCTTTAGTAGTAATTTCGAATTCGCTATATTAATCGGTTCGTTATTCGTGGAATAGAGTTCATTTAGAAGACTATAGCGTTCCCAGATATTATCATCATTGGTATTAAAATTATAAGCTGAAGCACATTCTGGACTACAAAAATTACCAAACATATGTAATGTCGTACTTTCCTTTTTTATCGGTATTCCAAATGGGGTATTCTCAAAAGAATGGGCACACCAGAGACAATCGATATTCGTTTTCGTTGGCCACACCTTGGTTTTATTGGCATTATTAAATTCTAGAAACAAACTATTCTCAGAAGTTGAGATCGAATTGCGATCTTCTATAATTTTATTGATATAGTCAATGTAATCGGCATTATCCTTTTTAGGTTCGTTCTCTTTATATTTGTGATAGACCATATTCGATTCATTCGGAAGTATATCATCATTCCTTATATCCGATTCGGAGATATTGAGATGCAATATAATCTTTTCATTCTTTTTTATATCTTCTTTATTCTTATTATCTTCATTCTTGACTACTTTCGGTTTCCTACCTCTTTTTTTTTGGATTTTTTTACTCGTTCCATCCATTATATAAAAAAATAGTCTTTTTTTTTTAAATAATTATAGTTTAGAAACATTTTTTAGTTATGAAAATGATGTCTACAGACGGGGATATATTCATCACTACCCACCAAGATTTGATTCTCGTTTTGTTCCAATCTCTTTGAAAAAATTGCCTCGGTTCCATCTCCACATTTAAGACATAATGCCGTTAGTTTTGTTACTGTGTCACAAATCGGTATAAGATTCAAAATTTCTCCTATAGGATTCAGTTTATAATCTCCACTCAACCCAGCTACATAGACTTTTTTATTTCTTTTACAGGATTCCGACACAAATTCATAGAGATCTGGAAAGAAATGTCCTTCTTCTATTATTAGGATTTCTGCTTCTTTATACTCTGTTGTCTCCAGAATCGGTGTTAATTTTTCTATCTGGAGACACGACTCTTCACGTTTATCATGTGAAATGATTTTATCACTACCATATCGTGTATCAAAAATATGGTTAATTGCAAGAATATTCTTTTTAAGAAGCTTGAATTTCGTGATAATTCGCATTAACTCAGAACTTTTCCCAGAAAACATACACCCCATAATAATGTGAATCTCACCTTTCGACATTATGTATTAAGTATTTGATATATATTTATTTCCAGAATAAATTTATTTCAATTTTTTAATAAAAAAAATATTATATACACTAACTACCCCCTAACTAACTCCTAACTACTGTCTAAGCAGTTGATTTCTTTGTTGTGATTTTCTTCTTCCTCTTAATAACAACTGGTTTAGGTGCCTTCGACTCTTCCTCATCTTCCTCTGGTTCTGCTACTGGTTCTGCTACAGGTTCTTCCACTGGTTCTTCCACTGGTTCTGCCACTGGTTCTTCCACTGGTTCCGAGACCTTTTCAACCTTTTCCTCTTCTTCATCACTATCTTCTAGCATAGTCGGATCAGCCTCTTCTTCCTCATCATCACTATCAGGTAGGAAATCATCACCAATCATCCCTTCTGGGACTTCGACTTCAGCCTTCACTAGTTGCCACTGACACATATAGTTTCCAGAGGCAATCCAGAGACCAACACACTGAATCACACATTTGACCTTCGAACCTTTCAATAGGAGGCAATCGATTTTATGGGTACTTTCTGGGTTATTAATCAGATATTGGTCACCCTCAGTATCATAGAGTTTGCAACCAAACTTATCATCCTTATATTGGAGCTTAAGCCTCATAGTCGAAGGCCACTTTCCATCGGGTTCTCCGTCCTTATTCTTGGAAGTC
>MDTF01006168.1_pt1 | contig 14506 bp, 13 predicted proteins | sample 811191 | NCBI WGS metagenome assembly MDTF01 (sample SAMN05326649, study PRJNA326480) | marine metagenome | isolation source: seawater | place: Southern Ocean | collected 2011
ATGCTTGTCATCTTCGATTGTACAAATACTCAGTATGATCCTATCTTTTGCTTCCTGCGAGTATTTCAAATAATCTAATTGCATATTCATGGTGTTTGGCAAATATCTATCACCAAGAAACTTAGTCGTCTCAGGATCGCTAAACCACTGATACCATTCCCCTTCGGCATCTTCCATAGTTGGAGCCCTGAGATAGATGTTTTTACCAATAGCGTAAGGATTTATCATTCTTGCTCCTACATCTTATTTTCTATAATTTTAACAATACTGGGCAAATCTATCATCTCGTTCATTTCCTTATCAGAAAATACAACCTCAAAGTCTTCCTCTAATGCTATAAAAAATTGCAAATGCTTTAACGAATCCCACTTTTCTGGATCACCAGGGGCAGCATTATCAGGCAAAGCTTCTAGCGGGATATCAAGTATACTGCTCAATATCTCTTTAATGTTTTTTTTAATATCCACACAAATTCCTCTCTTACGATGTTATAATATATTTTATGTTTTTAGGAGTGAAGTTTAACATTTGAACACAGTATAGCCTATGTTTTTCATCCTTTGAAACCAGGTCAAACCCAAGCTTATCATAAAAATTTTCTACTTGTTTATTCTTCAAAGAAGGTGAAAACTCTGCGTTTAATTCACTTACATTCATATCTTTAAGTTTTGATACGATCGATTCAAAAAAGCTATATTCTACGTTACGCCCTATAACTCTGCAGCTCATAAGGAAGGTATCGATAAAACCACTTGATTTTTCATCACCAGATATCCTAACAATTGTAAGGCCCGTGACGCCATAATCGCCAAATTGATCGGTCAGTGAAAAAGCTCCAATGACAACATTCTTATCATCCACGAACCGCTGTATATCAGCTTCCGTATATCTTTTAGTTGTCAAATTAAATTGATTTGTTTTTTGAGTCATCTGAGCAGCTCTGGCAATAGGTATATCGTCACCCCAATAGATGTTAATCTTCAACTGTAAGGATGATAAATAGTCATCAAATAAACCAAAGCTACTTTTATGTCCTTCCCTTACGTTTTGATCTAGATACATTTGAGTTTTCGCAAGATCTTCATTTGACTGGGAAAGCAAGAAAAAGTCTTCACGTAAATCAATAATGGTTCTGGGATATTCTGATAAATTTTTAGGTACTAGAATTGTTTTTATCATCGGCAATTGAGCGTTAACCAATCCAACTTCAAATTCCGAATCATCAACGAATACAAAACTATCTAAACCAAGATTTAACTCTTCTGAGAGACTCTGAAGATTTGACGCTTTATCTTCCCAATTGACTCTCTTCGCTACAAAATCTTCATTATCTAAAATCATATTTTGGTTAGATTTAAACACCGCCTCAACTTCTGAATAATTGTTCTTGCTACAAATAGCCAACAGCACACCTTGCTTTTGCAAATCCTTTATAAGATGTTGAACTTCGAAAAAAACTTTTCCTCTCATGCTATTCGCATCTATTTGTATCTTGTTAGGGCCGTCCTCTCCCAGAATACCTCCCCACAAAGTGTTATCGCAATCAAGTACAAGAACTTTTTTACCAAGGCCATATGCTGACAGAAACGCTGGTTTTACCATTCTAGAATAATTAACAAAAAAATCTTTGGTATATAGTGATTTAGACTGCTGATATTGCCTGTAATCGAATGCATAATCTAAACCAGTTTTTGCGATTATCATTTCAATGTTCAAAACTTTTTGATTGAAATTAACATTAGTCTCTACAAATTTATTTAATTTATTACATAGCTGTCGTAAGACACTTTCTCTAAGCGGGTCAAAATCAAAGGCATTAGGAGTGAAATTATTGATCAAAACTATGGGGCAACTGCGCAAAGTTTTTAATGCTAGTCCCAACTCTTGTTCTACTTTACTTATTAATCTATCCACGTTTTTTTGATCATATGTGTGATATTTATAATGAAGCCCTTCGACTAAGTTTGCGATTTCGTAAAATACGATTACAGCATCATAAGAAGAGAATCTTTCACTATCTTGCACTAAAGAGTCATAATTTCCTAAGTGAATATCGACATTTAATCCAGAAAGTCTCAATTCAAATTCGAAAATATCTTTTAAGTTTAATAACGTGATATTACCTATGATCGCAATTTTTTTGTGCGGCCCAACCATAGTATTAGCAAGCAAACGGTTCTTTTTAATTATTTCTCGTAGCTTCATATTCTCCCCTACTAATAATGATGTTTTTGACCAGATTTACTTATGGAATCAACCTCAGCTAATCGATAAACATGGATAGGGTTAGATAGCTGCAATCTATTTATTTTCATTTTTTTCACAGTTAAATTCTATTCTTGGAGTTAGTTAAAAATTCGCAACTTTGTTTGGAGCATATTACCGTATATTTAGGCATGCTACAAAATTCCAATAAATTTTAAAGTGAATCGATGCGTTACTCTTTCATACACATACGATTCTAAATAAACTTTATCATTTCCCTTATTACAGGCAACATCACTTCATCCGCATTTACTTCCTCTGTATTGGTTAATGACATAGTTTGATCTGTCTTTGTCCTAGGTAATCTACTAACGTAAATATGAGTATTGTCTATACCTGTCATTTCTGCACACAGTTTTTCTCCATCAATTTTTGAATCAATATACTCAGCTAACCCATTTATTGGAGTATTAATAGCAACAGAGGATGGATAATAGACAGCTATTTTTCGAGTAGTATTCATAAAATATTCAACTACCTTTTTAAAGCTTTCAACATAGATCTCACAAAAACTGAGATATAGAGACTCATCATAAGCGAAATTTCTTTTTCCAAATATCTTAGGTGTAGCAAAATAGTAAACCTGGTTAAATCCTCCGAGTTCATTTAACAAGCTCAAATCATCAGGCACCTTAAGCTTTGTAATTGAACATTTTCCCCCAAAATCAGAAATATCCTTGGCCACATTGGAGGCATCATCGTAGCCAACAGCATATGTAATTACAGTTTCTCCACCACCTAAAGCTATTATTTTTGCTACACACTCACCCAAACCTCGAGAGCCACCAATAATAAGCGCTCGAACATTCCTAAATTCTTTATCTTTTACCTTCGCTTTTAAATCAATTAGAGAATGACCAACGGTAGGTATGGGTCTCATAAGTGCATTCACTTCAGAAGTTAATGAAGATCCTGTGATAGCTATTTTTAAAACATTAAATTTTTCATTGATCTGATTAATCGAAAAACTTGGCTCAAAATGATTTTGTAAAAACTTAATATGCCCCGATAGAAGCATAGAATGTAACCCGGGAACTTGCATCCCAACAACTTCAGAAATCACCGCAATTTCACAACAAACTTCACAACCATATGAGCTGGATAGATGAGAAAACATTGCAGAAGCCAATTGACTATCCCCTCGAAAGAAAAGGTCTTGAGATGTCATATTTTTAATTTCATTTAAACCTCTTTCAAGAGGGGCGCTATGTGCAGGTTTACTCTTGAGATTAAATGAAAATGCTTCAATATTTGTTTCAAATGTGAGCCTTGCTTCTGTAAAAACCAGTGACTCATTAACGATCTTCAATCTACTATTCTCACAGTCCCAAAAGCAGGATACTTGTTCATCTAAAAAAATCGGCTTTAAAAATTTTACATCTATTGATGATGGTTTTAACCCTACAGATGAGATAAACGAATCTAAGGCCCACATCAAACCATGTATTCCATGAACAACACACTGTCCCACAATGGTTCTTCTCGAAAAAATGGGATCTACGTGAATAGGATTAAAATCACCAGAAAAAGTTGCAAAGTTGATTTGATCACTTAATGAGAATACTTTATTTGCTATAATACTTGATTTTTTGTTTGGCATGGATGTCTTTATTTTTCATTTTTTAATTACATTTAACATATAGCATAATAAAAATATTGTGCTTTATTCAAAGTTCTATTCCCAAAGCCTACCATGCCCCCAATCAATACCAATCTCTTCAAGTGGTTTTCTAAATTGAGGATTATTATCCCAGAAATCAATAATATTTTCTACTTTAATTAACTTATTTTTTGTTTTTAATGCACGCCATACTTGTTGACAAAAAATTAGGTCTTCAGGATAATCTACCGTTAATCTTATCTCCGATCTTCTAAATTTCTTTGGTAACTTCTTTTTTAAAATTTTGAAATCACTTTGATTATCAAAAATATACGATGAGACTAGTTCACTCCTATGCTTTCTGCTCCCTTTAATATGAGACCGTTTAAGAGCATCAAGTTTAATTAGTTCAATCCCAGTCCCATCTGGCGTGTCCATCAAAGCACCCCAATCATAATCTCCCGAAATAAACTCATCGATTAATTCATCACCATATTCTGATAGCATAAATGGATTTTCACTAGTTGATCTAAAAACAATTTCGGTACCAAATTCGTCCGCAGCCTTAATAATCCGTCCAAGAACATCTTCTTGATCTCCTTTGGCGTAATTCAAATTATGCTTATTTGCAATGTTTACAAAGCCATCATTTTCATTTTCATCCGAAATAGCTAATATTGTGCTACGGACAGATTTTATTTCACTTATGTAACCAAGCAGACTTTCTAATACTGTTGGCCCACCAGTTTCCATATTTTGCAAAGGCTTTCCATATAACCTACTGCCTTGAGTTCTGCAGGCCAGAATTGCATCAATCTTTTTCAATTTATATTCCTCTCCAATAAATAATTGGCGCTTTCTTTCTAAAGTCTATATCAAATATAATATTCAAACTGAACATCCTTTTTAGACGGTTTAATCAGTACCTTCCTTCATTATTGCACGGCTATCAGGGCCTGCGTTAAAAAGTAGATCCAAGATACTCATATAAGGCATAAATCCACCATGCAATTGCTGATATTCAGGGTGTTTAAAATTATAATAGGTAATAGGTATTCCTGCCAACTCAAAAGCATTTGTTTCATCAAGATATACTTTTGATCCCAGTGGAGATATGTAATGAGTAGCTTTTTTAACTTTGCAGATATCAACAAGTAAATCAGCTCTTGTACCAACAACCCCTATCTCAGAAGACAAAATACACGGTGTTATAATTCGTAACTTTGAACATACCCACTGGATTATATCTTGATTCAATTTAGATATATGTTTTGGATTTTTACTTAAAATTAAATTCAAATCTTCATAGTAATCATTATAAAAAGGTGCCTTTTTATAATTTGTTTCTATAGTCTTCATAATTTTATCTAAGGGTCTGCGCATATCATCGTACGAAATATGAACATCTTTAATTAGCTGTTTTTGCTTGCCTTTGGAGCGCACAGGAACACTTAGCCATTGTTCTCCTTGAGAATTACGTATTTTATTTCTTTGCTGCCAACTTCTTTTTTCAAATTGGACTTGATCCAGAAAAATAAACTCATCTACACTGTCAAGAAGTGAAAAATATCCAATCCACGGTAAAAATGTTGGCTGCATAATTGCAACTGATTTAACATAATCTGCAGACATATTTATTCTTCGACCGCTAAGCAAATTCCATACTTTCCATAAGCATTCCCATTATAAAACATAATGTGTTTACCTTTATTTTTAAGAACAATCGGATAGCAAATCATTTCTTCATCTGGACTATTTGGTGTAGGCTTTAAGCCTACAGCATTATCGTAACGTGTCCACTTTATTCCATCCAATGACTCTGCATAACGCGGGATATATCTACTGCCTTTAGAAGAAAACCACATTCGATAAATACCATTGTCTTGCACTACGTAAGGCCTTGCTAAAGCATTCTCATTTGGTCTAAAATCAATAGCAATTGTACCATCTCTGCTCCAATCTTTACCATTAGTAGAAACTGCAGTTTGGATATTATACCGAGGAAGATCTTTATTAACCCATTCTGTTCCAGATACATAATACATCCGAAACCCAATATTTTCCCTTATAACCCATGGGGCAGTATTAATAAAAGGATTTACGCGGTTTCTTTCTAAAATAGGTGCCTCAGACCACCGCTCAAATTTATCGCCCATATTTTTACTAATAGCCAGTCCACCAAATAAATCCATCCGAGTTGTACCACCTGGTTTAAAGCCAATTGTATACATAAATAAATCATTATTAATTGGCAATATACAAGACGGTAGAACGCCATTATCATCAAAAGTGCCTAATCTGCCTGGAGTTAAGGTAGCATCTTTTTTATACTTGATTACTTTTTCTGGCTCATCCAAATCAATCAAGGCATATCCAATATGAGATTTATTATCAGAATTTCTGCCTGCAAAATAAATTCTATAAATACTCCCTTCTATTTGTAAAGGTGTTGGAATCATTGCATGAGTATTCATCCAAGATACTTCTTTTTGAGGGGTTATTACTAACCCTTTTTTTTGCCAGTTGATTTTAGGAAAAATCATATTGTTCCTTATAATTTAAAGTATAATTTTTTTATTTTCTGCCCAACTACATCATCAGGATTAAACACTTTACATTTTGCACCTAAAACCACTGAATTACTTGCTAGATTTTTTGTAACAGAAGCATCCATCGCAACAAAAACATCATCTCCAATTTCTAGAAAATCTTTAAATGTTGAATTTACACCAAAAAAACAGCGCTTACCAATCGTGCAATTGCCTGATACGACTACATGAGAGGCAAGGTATGTGTGGTCACCTATTTTTGTTCCATGGCCAATATGGTTACCAGACCACAGCATAACATTATTTCCAATTTTAACAGATGGTTGTATTGTCTGATCTTCTAAAATAAAACAATTATCTCCAACCTCTAAATCAGGCCAAAATGATGCCTTTGATGATATGTAGTTTACAAGTGTATAACCTGCAGATTTGGCTTGATAATATTTTTTTTCTCTGGATTGATTCAATTGCATATACGATAATGCGACATGCATATTATATTTACTAGCAGGGTAGTTATTATTTATTTCACTAAATGGTATGACTGGTAAGCCTTCAAATGAAGTACTTTTTACAAATTCATCATCAACAGTAAATGCAATTACATCAAATTCACTATCATGAGTAAAATAAAAATTGGCCAATGCGGCGACTTCGGAACTGCCAAAAATAATTAATGGTTTTGTCATAATGAGACCTATTATATAATTGAATCAAATTTTATTGGTGAATGTTTATGTATTAATACCTTTGCTTTTTTTCCATATACAGATTTGTAATTTTTTGGTGCCAAGCCATTTGCCTCAGACGGAGCCCTTATACTTTTTATATTTTTTACCGTTATTTCTTCACCTATATTAATTTCTTCAATTGCCCAAAACTGCCTAGTAAAAATACCTTTTTTTATAAGGTTTGTATCAGCCCCATACTTAATTCCTTGAACACTATCCCAGGCGCACTTTGTGTCTTTACATAACTCAACTAATTCGGCTGGCTCTAGTGAAAAAGATGAATCAGGTCCACCATCCTTTCGGTCAAGTGTATAATGTTTCTCAATTATACATGCACCCAAAGAAACTGCAGCAATTGAAGTTGCCGTTCCAAGTGTATGATCAGACAGCCCACAAATAACATCAAAACTACTTCTTATATCTTGCATGGTACCTAAATTACTCTCTTTTGGGGTTGCCGGATATGCACTTACACAATGCAAAACAGCTACCTGATTACCCCCAATACTCCGAATAAATTCCAAAGTATCAAAGATATCCTGCTTTGCAGCAGTACCAGTCGAAATGATTATTGGTTTACCAGTCTCAATTACTGCCTCTAAAAGAGGCCAATCAATAAGCTCATTTGAAGCGATTTTATAAGCAGGCGTATTGAGACTTTCAAGAAGATCAACTGCATTCTTATCAAATGGTGAACTAAATATGGTTATTCCTAAGTCTCTTGCATATTTAAAAAGATCAGGAAACCAGGCCCATGGGGTATGTGTTTCTTTATATAATTCATATAATTTCCGTCCTTTCCATGTGCCAACTTTGAGTGTAAACGCATCATTATCAGTATCAATGGTTAATGAGTCCGCAGTATATGTTTGAAGCTTTACAGCACAAGCCCCAGCTTCTCTTGCTTTTCTAATAAGTATTTTAGCTCGTTCAATATCACCATTATGATTACCTGAGATTTCAGCAATTATATATGGTGGATGTTCTGGCCCAATTTTTCTGCCATTTATTATTATTTCTTGTTTCACAGATTACAACCCCTTCTAAATTTTATTGATGAATAATTCATAGTGACATTATTTTGTGAAACACTCGCGACATTCCATTTCCATCAATTAATTCAACACCCCTATTTGACATTATTTTTCTGGTATCCTGATGATGTATTAAGCCAAAAATCTTCGATGCTATTTCTTTCAAATTTAAATCTGCATGCCATCCCAAATGCAACGCACACCCAAATGATGCAAACAAATCTGAAAGTTTTATTTCTTGCTTCCTGTTAGAAATATACACAGTTGGGACACCTACACTTGCAAGTTCATATCGCGTTAAACCATTATTACATATCGCTAAGTCAGCTTTATGCATAATTTTTGCTAAATTTTTTGGATTTTTATGTAATTTCCATGATCCTGGATAATTATATAAAATTGAACTTATAGTTTCATGACTGATATTACTCATACTGCCTAGAACAATATCTAAATGAATTGCTTCGTTACCAAGAACCAGTGCTTTTAATATTTTTATTGTAATGTTTTCTGGGTCAGAACTACCCATTGAGATCATTATTGTATTTACATTACTGGAAAATTCATACTTTTTATGCATATCAATAAAATCATTACCCAATAGAAAATAATCGCTTCCTAATAAATAATTATTTTTGTTAAAATGTTTATATCTTATTGCTTCAGATCCTACATACGGAATAATTACACAGTCAGCTGGAAAAATATCTTCTTCAGGAATTTCAAATGTAATAAGCAAAATACCACAATGCTTTACCAATTTAAGAAAATTATAATATTTTTCTTTATCATCTTTTTTATTAGAATAATTAATATCTGATACTAAGCATTTAATAGTATAGTTGTGCTTAAATTCTTGTAAAACCTCTTCCATGGAGCCATTTTGGGATGTTACTAATATACAATTTTCTTTTAGTTTTATTTGACTATATGTTTCATTACTTGTTGTAATGAAAATAATTTCAAAATTTTGTTTTTTAGTATACTCAGAAAAAGCAATACACCTGGAAAGGTGACCACCACCTATATCAAAACTTGAGTCAACTCTAATGAGTATAATCTCTTTTTTAAGGTCAATTTGAAGCTTTTTAATATTTAACATATATAAGAAAATTTCACTGCCAAATGCCACATTTTTAACTTTCTCGTTTTAGAATAAATCATAAATTAAGATTAACTAGCAAAACTTTATTGTATCTTTGAATTAAACATATTTCTTTTTTACCAGGATAAATATACATACTATTTTCTATTATTAAGTTAACCTTGCAAATGTTGAATGCGACGCCGGGCCATTTAAAAGATTTAATAATTCATAAGCATTTTTATATTTAATGAGCTCAATTACTTGAGTAGCTACACTGATATAGTCATCAAGTATTTTTTTATTGTGCGCATAAGATAAATAAATAACAGTTGAAGCAATATATCCTTTTTTTAACATTTCTTGTGTAAAAAAAGTTTTTGCTAGAATAGGATCTTCATGTTTGAAAATTATAGTAGGGACTGTATGAAGCCCATCTAAAAAAGCAATGTCATTGTCAATATTTCTTTTAAAAGCTGCTCTAAAATAACTGGCAATATCTGTGATATAAGATATTACATTACATTCTTCAAATTGATTGATTGTTGCGAGTGCAGCGACATATCCCGTTCTTTCTGTCCAATAACTACTGCTAATAAAGGAATTTTGCGCAGATTGCATAATTGCCCTCTTTCCAAGAACGGCAGAAATACCAAACCCATTGCCTAGTGCTTTTCCTAGCACAACCATATCAGGTTCTAAATTATAATTCTTGTATATGCCGCCAATACTCATTCTAAACCCAGATGATATTTCATCAAAGATTAGTATTGCTCCAGTTTTATTGGCTAATTTCCTTACTGCGGATAAAAAACTAATATCAATAGAACCACCTCGTTGAACTTCAATACAAATAGCTCCTAGATCAGGGTTTGAATCAATTATAGCTTTCAATTCATCTAAATTACCGTAATGAAACGGAAATGCAGTACCCTCTAACTCTTTTGGAACTCCGGCAGTATCCAATCCTGGAAGCAGAAGGCCATCTAAACCTGATTTATTATTCAGGTTAGCAGCCAAATACCAATCATGCCATCCATGGTAACCACTAATAGCAACCTTTGTCTTTCCAGTTGCTGCCCTAGCAATCCTAATTGCAATCGAATTAGCTTCACCTCCACATTTAGCAAATCTGATCATGTCCATAGTTGGGTGTAAGTCTAAAATTTTTTCTGCTAATTCAACTTCTTCGTATGAATTTAATGTTGAGAATGAACCCTTTTTTATTGATTCTATAACCGCCATGTTAACAGCAGGGTTAGCATAACCTAAAGAGCTTGTTCCAATGCCCATTATAGACATATCGATATACCTATTGTCATCTAAGTCCCAAATTTCACACCCCACAGCCTTTTTATAATATGAAGGCCATTTCTCAGGTAAAAACATTTCTGGCCTCTTTGAAAGAAGCTGTGTCCCACCTGGTATCATTCTTTTTGCTTTTTTATATAATGTTGAACCACTATTCATAGTAAAATTTCCAAGATTATTTTAAATTGATGTATTTGAATTTGAGAGATATTATACAAGCAAGTTTAAAGTAATTGCTTCATTTGCCTTAACATCGAATTTAAGCTCACGACCAATTAATATCTCTGGATTTTTTATGGGATCATTTGTTGTTTTTGGGCGCTTAAAACTTATGTTATCCATACATATTATATCTCCAGATTTAAGGTCTGATTTTGCAACAACAGTTTTAATAGCCCTTCTGTAAGCTAATTCTGTTTCATTTCTCTCAGTAGTAATATTACCTAATGCTGGATCAATCTGACGTATTATCGATACAAATTCAGAAAATTCTGCTACTGACAAAGCTGATTCAAAATCTTCCCAAACCTTTTCTCTATCTAACATTACGTGCTTCTCGATAAGCGTTGCTCCAGCTCCAATAGCTACCAATGGAAAAGGTATAGCCATCGGGTTAAGATATTTATTATCAGCAGCAATAGAACCAGATATGTGATCAGAATATCCTACTAGTAAATCATATTTTTCAGCAATAGCTCTAATTTTATTAAAATGAGTATCTATTATTTTAGTGGGGCCATCTTGGTATCCATGCATTAGTGTTATCTGCTTTTTATTTAAGTTTAAAAGATTTATTGCATTTTCTATTTCTTTTGATGTAGCCCCACCAATGGCTAAAAGAACTGGTATAGATGTATCCCCCACATATCTCAAAAATGGTTCATTATTTATATCTGAAACATGGATTTTTATCCCATCAATACCTAAATCCATCATCATATCAAAAGATTTTTTTCCAAATACTTCACCAATAGCCATCATCCCATTGCTTTGAATTAATTTTACAGCTTTGCTCCAAGTTTCATCTGTCATTTCCAAACTTTTAAAAAGATCATAATATTCATAATCTGAAACTGCTAATTCATGAGCTAACACAACTTGAAACATCACCCCATCGGATTTCGCCTTATAAAGGCCTTGAATAATTTCTAAAAGAACTTCTTCATTACCTTCATAAGATTGGGCAATTTCTGCCAAGATAAATACATTATTTTCTTCTGAAACTATTTTTTTCATAATTTAATCCATCATCCAATTTCTTGGGTCTAAAGTTTTTTTGTTTATATTAGTATAATTGAAGTGAAGGTTTTTAATCATATCTTTTTCAACCAAACGAGCTTCAAAGAGGTCATCTAATTGTTGAGTATTATCAATCCCAATTAAAATAAAATCGGTATTATTATCATGAATAATATAGCTTAAAGCTAGTGAATATGGGTCAAGATTAATATGATTAGCATACTCATGATAAGCTTTGTGTAAATTTACCAGTGCTGTTGGTATTGTCTTATTCGTTAAAAAGTTAGACGATAATAATCCTTGTAGAAAAATTGATCGCGCATATCTCTTACCAATATTCATTTTAACATTTTCAAATCGCCTGTCTAAAAAATTCATTGGGTATTGAAAAGCAAGAGGTATACTTATTTCGGAAAGCCTGTGAATTGTTTCAATGTCATACACTGAGGCACCAATATCTTTTATCTCAAAATATTCCATTAATCTAATAAACATATCCTGATGTTTCAATAAAAGTTTTGCATCATCTGGATCATGTAAAAATAATACTGAGATAGGACAATTCAAGTTTTTTATAGAAATTTCTATTGATTTAGATATTTCTTTTCCAATATTAATTGAGTTTAAGCTAGATACTTTAGTCAGCACTTTAATGTCATCATTCAAACCATGTGCTTTAACAAAATCACCAATCAATCTTTCTGATTTATACCCTGGAGCTGTATCAAAACATCTAATTCCATATTCCCAAGCTTTTTCAAGAATTAAATTTATATTTTTTCTATCATTTTTATTATTTCTATTCATGACCCCATAATTAGAACCGAGTTGAGCAGTTCCAAGTACTATTTTCTTTGGGTCAATTTTAGTGTTCATTTAAATGCTCTTAATTTGTTTTTTTATTGTGAATATAATTTTTTATGTCAAATACTACCCTCTCAACTTCAGTATCTGTCATAGTTGGAAATAATGGTATTGAAAGTGCTTTATCATAATAAGATTCAGACACTGGAAAATCACCACGCTTATATCCAAAACTATTTTTATAAAATTCAAGAAGGTGAATTGGTATATAATGGACCATAACTCTATAATCATTTTGATTTAAATGAGCAAACAAATCATATCTATCAAAATACTTATTCTCTTTCACTTGAATTGTATAAATATGAAAATTACTATCAACATTGTTAGCCTCGAAAGGTGTAATTATATCTTCAAGATTCATAAATTCTTGATTATAATAATCCACAATTTGACGCCTTCGAGATTTATATCTTTCTATTTTTTTTAATTGACTAATACCCAAAGCCGCTTGAAAGTCTGTTAGCCTAAAATTAAAGCCTAATGCCTCCATTTCATAGTACCAAGGACCTATTCTTTTTGTCTCACTAAACATTTCTTCACGCCTTGAAATACCATGTTTAACTAATGCACTAACTTTTTTATATAAGTCATAATTATTGGTGAGAATAGCTCCACCTTCACCTGTAGTTATATGCTTAACGGGATGAAAACTAAATGTACAAAGATCTGCATGAATACCATCCCCACAACTATAGCTTTTTCCATCTATTTTATATTTGGAACCTATTGAATGTGAGCCATCTTCAATTACATGCAATTGGTTTTTCTTTGCAATTAAATTAATTTCTTCAAGATTGGCTGGATGTCCTCTGAAATCTACAGGCATAATAACTTTTGTATTTTCAGTTATTTTTTCTTCAATTTTTTTTGGATCAATGTTTAATGTGTTTTCATCTATATCAACAAATTTAATATTAGCACCTTGATATAGTCCTGCATTTGCTGTTGCACAGAAAGACATTGGCGTTGTTATTATTTCATCACCTGGATTTACATCTAGAGCCGCAACACTTGCGTGCAAGGCACACGTGCCATTAGCAACGGGAACTGCATATTTAGCTCCAGTGTATGCAGCTAATTCTTTTCCAAAATCAACAACTTTTTGACCCTGAGTAATGTTTCCTGATCTTAAAACATCTATGACAGATTGAATATCTTCCTCATCTATTTCGTGCAATCCATATGGCAATACTCTTTTTTTCATCTCGAACTCATTCTGAATTTCATTAAATTAATTTGATGTTTCTTATCTCAGGCTTTATTCCGTTAACACAATCAGACTTAAGGCTTTCTATTTGCATGTCCAGCAAACCCAAAGGCCTTCCAAGTAGTTTTCTCACTTTCTCGTTTGATAAACTAAGATCCTTCGGCCTTTTAACTAAATCATTTTTTTCCTCAATTTTGATGGGTGTTATTAAATTGCTATCAAGATTAAACGCTTTTGCTAATTTTAACCCAAAATTATATTTTGAGACTCGTTCATCACCAACTATGTTGTAAACTCCAGTTACATTTTTAAATATTAAACAATTTAAAACTGTAATAAAATTACCAGTAGCAATAGGTGTAAAAAAAACATTCTCAAACAAAAAAATCTTATTTTTTTGTTTGAGATTATAAATTATATAATCACTGAATGAAGATCTATATTTAGGCCCCCATCCAAAAAAATTTGTTCTTATAATTAATGAATTTTTGCAATTTTCAAGAACCTTTATCTCACCTCGATGTTTTGTGTGCCCATAAACATTTTGGGGCTCAATTTTGCTTATTTCTTTGTAAAAATTTCTATCTCCACTAAATAAATGATCTGTTGAAATATGAAC
>MDTF01006663.1_pt1 | contig 14502 bp, 11 predicted proteins | sample 811191 | NCBI WGS metagenome assembly MDTF01 (sample SAMN05326649, study PRJNA326480) | marine metagenome | isolation source: seawater | place: Southern Ocean | collected 2011
AAGCCAAAGAAGAAAATTTGGGTAAACATCAAAAAACGGAATTAATCATGAGTTTTACAGAAATACCATTTCCAGATTTCCGTAATAATTTGAAAGACTTTTTAGATCTCTCGCATGGAATTAATTTCATTAGCGGCATGTCTGAGGCTGACGTAACAGAACTTTCAAAAAAAGTAGCGTTGATTCAAAAAGACGGTCGAAATGAGGCTTCACTTATCGCTTATTTTATTTGGGCAACATCAAGAGCAATCGCTGAGCATCCGAAAGTACAAGCAATTAAACGTGGGAATAAGCTGATTATTTTCGACGACGTAGATGTTGCAACAATGATAGAAAAAGAATTAGAAGATGGTTCAAAAATACCGTTTCCATATATTATTAGAGCGGCTCAAAACAAGTCATTTACAGATATAAACGCTGAAATTAATAAGGTACGCGAACTGAGTTTTGCAGAATTAAAAGGTAAGAAAAAGACCGCGATCATAAAATGGTTGCCCAAAAGTTTGCGTATGAGAATATTGCGATTTGCTCTAAAAAGTCCAAACAAAGCAAAAGAAGCGATGGGAACAGTTGGCTTAACAAGCATCGGAAAAGAACTCAAAGGGAGAAGATTTTGGGCGGATCCTGTGACTCCTTACACCTGCACATTAGCAATTGGCTCCATCTTCAAGAATCAGAACCGAGAAATGCTTTGTCTTACTATGAAAATTAATCACGACCTAATCGACGGAGTGCCTGCCGCTAAATTTGGAGAAACATTTATTAACCTTCTTGAAAACCCAGGTAATCTAGATCAATGAAAGAAATAAGCCGAAATAGCGCATTGAAGTTTCTAATCTATCCAGTTATTATGACAATGGCTGCACTCCTATTTGTAGTATTAATAAATGCGGATGATAATCTGCTCGTTGCTACCATTGTCCCGGTTTGGTCGAGCCTGCTTTTTATCATTATTTTGGAAAGGTTAATGCCGTATAATTCAGAATGGAAGCCTGCCTTAAAAGATTACCTAAATGATGGACTTTATTTGCTCTTTGTTCAAACAATTATTCCTCAACTTTTTGTTTGGATGACGGCTCTAGCTTTGCTCTACTTAGTTCATAATAATGGGCTTCAACTTGATGGATTGTGGCCAAAAACATGGCCATTGTGGGCACAAACGATATTAATCATTTTTTTGTCAGATTTGTTGCGGTATTGGCTCCACCGACTTTCACACAACGTTCCCATTCTATGGAGACTGCACGCTGTACATCATTCTGTCACAAAGATGTATTGGTTGAATACCTCACGATTTCACCCTTTGGAAAAGGCACTTCAGTTCCTAATGGATGTCTTTCCATTTATGCTATTAGGGGTTTCAGAAGAAGTGATTGCTTTGCACTTAGTGCTATACGGTGTCAATGGTTTCTTTCAACATTGCAACATCGAGCTTTGTTTTGGGTGGTTAAACTATATCGTGAGCAGCACTGAACACCACAGATGGCATCATTCAAAAGAAATCTCAGAATCAAACAATAATTATGGCAACAATGTCATCGTTTGGGACATCTTATTTGGGTCCTTTTATCTTCCGAAAAAGAGAAAGGTTCAAACACTAGGACTATTAAATCCTAACTATCCAAAGTCATTTTTTAAACAACTTTTTACACCGTTCAATAAGAATTTAGATAAAAAACCAATCGACTCTGAACAATGATCAACCGACTATTCATATTAAAGATGTTTATCACCAAGATTACGAAAGCTCGGGTGTTTATAAACAAGACAAAATCGTGTGATGAAGTTCAACTCAAATTACTGCGAAAAATTATAAATCACAATGCAGAGACTAAATTCGGAAAGGACAATAACTTCGCAGAAATCAAGAACTACGAAGAATATGCTTCCAAATTACCGATTAGAGAATACGATGACTTCAAACCGTATATTTTAGAACAAGCTGAAAACCAAGATACGCGTGCAATCGTTAATGATAAGATTCTTTTTTTCAATAAAACGAGCGGAACGACTTCTGAACCAAAACTGATTCCTGTTACCAAAACTTCCTTGAAAGGATTACAGAAAAGTCAGTCATTGATGATTTATTATCAATATTTGAATCAAAAAAATGCATTTGTTGGGAAAGCCGTTGGAATCGCAAGCCCTGCCGAAGAGGAAATTAGTAAAGACGGAATTCCAATTGGTGCTGCATCTGGTCATTTTTACAAGAGTGTATCAAAAATGGTTCGGAAAAAATATGTACTTCCATATGAAGTCTTCGAAATTGAAGATTACGAATTAAAATATTTCATAATTGGATTGTTCTGTCTTATGAATAAAAATATTTCATATTTCGCCACTGCAAATCCAACGACAATTTTGAAAATTATTGAAACTATCAATTCAAATAAAAAACAGTTGCTGAAGGATTTAAATTCAGGAATAATTCAACATTTAAAAAAGGAGAAATCGAATCATGTAGACCTCATAAATGGGTTTATTAAAATTGATGAGACAAGACTAAGTGAATTAAAAGCACTATTTAATCAAGATGAAAAAATCGAGTTTAAAGATCTTTGGCCTGACTTAAAATTGGTTGGAACGTGGACAGGTGGAAGTTGTGGAATTGCCTTAAAAGCTCTGATTGCGACCATGCCGAACGATGTTACAAGCATGGATTTGGGATTCGTTGCGAGTGAAGTAAGAGGAACTGTGGTTATCAATGAATCAACCCAAGGAGGTATTCCAACATATCAGGATAATTTCTTTGAATTTATTGAAAAAGAAGATTTTGAAAAAGGTGAGCGACATTTTTTAATGCTGCACGAGCTGGAACTTGGAAAGGAATACTATGTTGTTGTGACTACTCAAGCTGGATTGTATAGATACCACATGAATGATATCATGAAAGTAGTTGATTTCAAAAATAAATGCCCCGTTTTGTGTTTCATTCAAAAGGGAAAAGGTGTTTGTAATATTACGGGTGAAAAGTTGTACGAAGGACAATTGCTGCACGCAATAGCTGAGCTCAATCTAAATACGTGTTTTATTCAAGTTGTTGGCGATGAGCAAAAAGTGCAATATGAAATGTACGCGGAATTCGAAGAGGAGAATGTGAACATCCAAGATCTTCAATCCAAACTCGACAAGCTGTTGTGCGAGCAGAACAATGAATACATGGAGAAGCGCAAGAGTAATAGACTAAAGCCTATTCAAGTTTCTATATTAAAAGAAGGCACTTACGAAATTGTGAAGCGAAGGGCAGTTGAAAAAGGACAGCGTGAAGGTCAATACAAGCCGGTGTTGTTACAATTAAAGAGTGAAGCTATGCTCGATTTAAGCAACTATGTGAAATGAGAGACCAACTTCAAATTTCCATTTACGATCTTAAAATACCATTTAAGAATAGCTTTAGTCATACATCTGCTACCCGCAATGTGACGCAAACTATTATTGTAGAAATCACTGATGGAAGCGTTACAGGATATGGAGAAAGCTGTCCGCGTGAATACGTGACAGGAGAATCCATAAAAAGTACCTTTCACTTTTTTGATTCCATAAAAGATGATGTGCTGGCGTGTGTGAGCTCTTTTGAAGATTTGAATAACTATCGACTTGAACACAGCAAAGAGATAAGTGACAACTTTGCTGGATGGTGCGCTATTGAATTGGCGTTTTTAGATTTTCTGGGTAGAAGAGATAGAAAGACTTTGGAGGAATTATTCGCGGTTGATTCGACTTTTAAACCAACGTCATATTCAGCTGTTATTGGTGCTAAAACATTTGAAGGATTCGCACAAGATGTGCAGAAATACGATCAATTTGGATTTAAAGATTTTAAGCTGAAGGTTAGTGGAAATAACGAAGATGATTATAAAAAACTGAGTTATCTGAAAGAAACAGTTGTTGGATCGACCGTTCGTGTTGATGCAAATAATCTGTGGCAAAACCTAGAAGATGTGCAAGACTTCGTGAAAAATGCTCCTTTTCAACTTAGTGGGATTGAAGAACCTTTGGTCTCAAAAAGTCTGCAAGAATTGGTCCAATTATCGCAACTAATCGACTGTAAAATCATTCTCGATGAATCCTTTAAGTCAATTGAAGACCTTGAAATTATTCAAGAAAATGCTGATAGTTTTATTTTGAATTTGAGAATATCGAAACAAGGTGGACTACTCAATTCTTTGGATATTGCAAGAGACTGTCTAAAAAAGAATATCGAATTAATCATAGGAGCGCAAGTTGGCGAATCAGCCATTTTAACGCGGGCTTCAATTACTCTTTCAAGAACAATAAACAACGAAGTTAGAACAATGGAGGGAGCATTTGGAACGCTCTTTCTAATGGAAGATTTAACGGATCGATCACTAAAATTTGGGCGAAATGGCACCTTAAACTTAGTTGATTTTATCAATATTGAAGAGAAGGGAAATCAACTCCGAATCAACGCTCAGACAATTAAAAAATTCAGCCATGAATCTTAGCGAATCACGTTTCAGAAAATACCGTTGGATTAGCCTTGCACTAATTATAGGTTTAACTGTGTTGTTGGGCGCGAACATAAAAAATACCAAGTTGGAATTTAATTTTGAAAAATTATTTCCTACAGATGATCCAGAAACAACATACTTCAATGAATTTAGAGAGAATTTCAGGCCGGAAAATGACCAACTTCCGATTATCATTGAGCGTAATGGCGGGGTTTTCAATGTTGACTTTTTAAAAGATATCGATCAGTTAACGAAACAACTCGAAAAGCTTAATGATATAGAAAATGTTTTTAGTCTTACAAATCAGAACGAACTGCTTTTTGGTCCAATGGGCGTGTCAATTAGAAAGCCTTACATCGACTTCTCTGACTTTGTTAGCAGGCGCGATTCCACACGAATATTCAAAAACACTGAGTTGATTGAATCCATGATTTCTAAAGATGCAAATGCGCTCTGCATATTTGTTAAATACACGGATTTTTTATCTGTTAAAAAGTCTTCAAATCTAGTTAACAACGTTCAAAAAACACTCGAGGAGTATAAATTTGACAAGGTCAGAATGTTCGGTAAGGCATATGCTCAAAAGCACATTTTGAAAGTCATGTCTTCGGAAATGCGTTTCTTCCTTAGTCTCAGCGCGCTTTTGGTTGTATTAATACTGTTTGTTATGTTCCGTTCAATTTGGGGCGTTCTTATTCCACAAGTAATTCTATTTCTTTCTCTTATTTGGCTGATAGGAAGCATGGGATTATTTGAGCAAAAAATAAACATTCTGCTTACTGTTATGCCATCGATCATGTTTGTCGTTTCGATGTCAGATGTCATACATTTAGTTTCCAGTTACCTGGATATTTCCAAAAAAGAGAAGAATAATTTCCAAGCGATTCGACTTGCAATAAAAGATGTTGCTTTTGCCACCATGCTTACGTCAATCACTACCGCAATTGGATTTTTCTCTCTTTACTTGGTTCCTATTCAACCGATTCAATGCTTTGGAATCATAATGGGAGTTGGTGTTCTTATAGCTTTCGTATTAACATTCGGGTTGTTACCCATACTTTTTTATTGGTTTCCGGGCCGAATTCGGAAAAACAAAGAATCGAAAAGAGATTTTTGGGGTGCCAAGCTTTCCAAATGGTTCGTTTACATCTTGCGAAACAGAAACGGGGTTTTGATCACCATTCTTGTTATGGTTCTTGTAAGCGTCTTTGGTGCTTCAAAGTTGAATTCAAATAATTATTTAATGGATGATTTATCACCGAGTGATCCATTTGCGCAAGACCTCAAATACATCGATGATAATTTTGGTGGTACTCGATCTTTTGTCATGACAATCTCCTTAAAAGACAAAAATAAGGACTTTTGGAATCTCAATATATTGAATGAAATTGATACCATACAAGGGTATTTAGAAAATGAATACGGCTTAAAAGTTCGAACCTCCCTTATTGATGCAGTGAAGGTTATAAACCGAGGGTGTAATTTTGGTAACAGTTCCGATTATTGCCTTCCAACATCACAAAAAAAACTGCAGTCTTTAGAGAGAATTCTCAAAATTGCAGGACAAGGAAAAGCGATTCGAAATTTCATCGACTCCACGGCATCAACTATACAAATTATTGGGTTAATCAAAGATGAAGGGCGTGATATTGTCACAAATAAGAACAAAAAAATGTTCGAGTTTATTGCTTTTCAAGACAATAGAAACATGGATGTTAAAATTACAGGAACAGCACATTTATTGGACAAAAATATGGAATTTTTAGTTGGTAATATGTTCTTCGGTCTAGGCATTTCAATCATAATAATTGCTTTGATAATGGGAATTGTTTTCGGCTCAATTCGAATCGCATTTATCAGTTTGATCCCAAACTTATTGCCACTTCTTATCATTGCGGGAATTATGGGCTATATTGGCATAGAACTTAAAATGTCCACCGTGATCATATTCAGCATTGCTTTTGGAATTGTGGTAGATGACACCATTCACTTTCTTGGTAAATTTAAGATGGGGTTACAGAAAGGGCTTACTCCAATGTATGCGCTAAAACGTAGTTATTTGACTACTGGGAAAGCCATGATTTTAACAACACTAGTTCTGTGTGCCGGATTCATTATTATGATCTTCTCTAGTTTCATGGGGACGTTCTTTCTTGGATTACTTCTAACTTTGGTATTATTTATTGCCTTGTTTGCCGATCTCACCCTGTTGCCCATCCTTTTGGCACTTTTGTACAAATCAAAAAAAATAGATGTGAAATGAATGAATTTTTAGATTTCTTTGAGTTTATGCCACCGCTGTATAAAACGGCTTTTCTGATGTTCTCCTTGGGGTTTTGTTGGCTTCTTGAATACCGAAAACCATTGTTTAATTTCAAGTATTCGAAAATCAAACACGGTAGGACAAATTTGTATTTCTTGCTTATTATGTCGGTAATAAACTTTGTATTTGGGCTCTTTTTAGTCATCGGATTGGATTACTTCCAAAACTTTAATTTTGGTTTGCTTCAATTGCTCGACCTTCCTATAATATTTGAGCTTATCGTTGCCCTTTTGGCCTTGGATTTAGTTGCACAGTATGTTATTCATATATGTTTGCACAAATTTTCATGGATGTGGAATTTTCACCTAATTCATCACAGTGATCGTTTTCTCGATGCCACTTCAGGTACGCGACATCACCCCATTGATTATGCCTTACGCGAAGTATTTTCATTTGCTGTTCTAGTCGTGTTAGGAATCCCGGCTGCGTATTACTTTTTGTTTCGTTTTTGCTCGATTTTCTTCACGTACTTTAATCATTCAAATATTATCTTGCCAAAGAGGATTAATTCTATACTAACGCTTGTTTTCGTAACGCCAAATCTGCATAAATTTCACCATCATGCGTTGCTTCCTTGGACGGATAAAAACTACGGGAACATTTTTTCATTTTGGGACAGAATATTTGGAACATTTGCGCAAGGGAATCCAAAAGAATTAAAGTTTGGGATTGACACTTTGGAAGATAAACCCAATGACAATTTCTTGTATTTATTACTGTTGCCTTGGAAACTAAAAAATAAGAAGGATGTCAAATCAACCCATTAAACTGGTCCCAAGAATTATTTTAGTGACAATTATTTTATTCGCCTTTAGAGTAATTGCTCAGTTTATTGAAGCCTTCGTTGACATTCCTGGCATACCCGATTTTGAGGAATGGCATAGTGCAAGCGTTCCTTATTGGCGCTTACTCGTAACACAGATAATCATCCTAACCTTCATGGCCGTTACCTATTACAGATTCCATTTTACCCAGATTCGTAAATCTAAGCTCAGAGGTAAAATTTATTTAATTTGGGGAGCTGTATATTTAACAGCAATGATATCTCGTCACATTTTGGGACTTACCATTTATTCAGAAACGGTATGGTTTACGAGTTTTTTATCGATTTACTTTCATTACGTATTGGCAGCTTTTTTAATTACGATCGGTACTGCGCATTTTAAGGGTGCGAAAAGTTAAGATTCGACGAGCAGTTCAAAATATAAAGAGACGGGTATTGATAAACATTCAGGGACTAAAACACTTAAATAATCTTGACTTCTCGAAATTTAAAAACTAGAGTTGCTATCTTTATTAGGACACAAAATATAAGACCTATTGAAAAAACAATTACATTAAAGTTACGGCAAGAAGTAAATAAATACTTTTAAATCAGAAGAAAACTTCATGGAGTATTCTCTGAAGGTAACCGACTATTGTACTAGACAATTACTCTTAGCTAAAACTTACAAATTCTCGATCCAATATTATTCGTTTATCTCCTCCATGCGGTCCATAAATAACGTAAAAATCTAGTAGTTCGTTGCCGACAGTATTACGGAGCTTTCTCTTAATCCGAGAAAGCACAACGTTTATGTCATTATCCAATGGATCAATAAGGCGAGCAATAGATCTTTCTATTTCTGCAGGTTCGGAATGTGATGAAAATCGGGAATAATATTTTACTATTTCTTCTTGATGATCCTGTAAAGAATTCAGGTTAACTCCTTCAGTATGATTCAGATAAAATAAATAGATTGCTTTTTCCTTTGGATTGAAATTTAATTCAAGATCTCCCAAATCGGTTAGGAATATTCGCATAGTATAATCACGGACTTCGATCCGACTTGGACTTTGCATAAGCGCCATTCTATTTCTAAAAGTCATACTTGTGCGTATGCCATCCATGATGCTAAACAGCTGATTTACCATAAGTGGTGAAATATTCCGTTCCCCCAAAATATTTAAACAAGAACTGCAAAGGTCTGCCGTGCGCATCTTAAGTATAATTTCAGTTTTGTACTTACAGAGATCATTTCCACAACCTCTTGTTTCATTGTGCAATACCCCAAGAATATCCTTATCGCTGTCAAACATGAATGTTCGGAGCAACCAAATTACAATTTCATAAGCAATAGGAAAACGCGCATCGACATTTGAACCAACGTATTTTTCCCATTCTGAAGTTTGAATAAAATAATCTTTATTAGAAGGTCCAGCTGCTGCAAACCAATTTCTCTTATTACCAAGATCCGTCAATAAAAAAACATGGTCGTCTTGTGGAACATTGTTTTGTCGTCTGTATAATTCGCACTTTCCAAATAAATAGTCCCAAGAATGAAACCTATCTTTAGATTTTTCATTCACAGAAAAAGAAGGGATAATACCCTTCTTTTTATCAAACCCTTCTTCTCTCTCCCAAACTTGGGATTTAAGGGAGTTTATTATCACATTTGATTCTCCTTGAACAAACTCGATAGGTCCTGCGTATTGACTGAGCACATTATAAACATTGAGGTATTCCTCAACGTTAAACTCTTGTGATCTCAGGAGATGGACATTCATGTTACAATAATAAGAAATCTGCTTGAACTATTTTTGGTAGCACCTTCGTTTTGTATTCTATGGGTACATTGAGTAAAATTTCGGATGCCAATTTCAAATCTGAAGCATGCAAACTCAGCACGCTTTCATAATCATCACTTCGGTATCCTCCAAAAAGAGATATTGTTAAAGGAACGCAACGTCCAAGTTCTTTTTCCAATGATTTAATACCGGTGTAAAAGAGTTCAGATGCCATTAACCATTCCTCAGTTGAGCACTGATGACCCAAGTCGTCCCATTCATGAGAATCGGCACCGTGACACCAAACCACATAATGCACTTCCCTATTTCGGATGCAATTGAATAATTCTTCCAGGCCTTTTTTTAAACCTTCTAAATATGTGCTATGATTTCCCTTTGGATTCATGTTCAGTCGTATAGCATTATTCACTTCTGGATAATAACTTGCAGAATCAGGTATACTGTTGCCAAAATGGCCATCAAGATCCAGATATGCACCTACAAGTCCTTTTTCTTGATACAATTTCAAAGAAGCAATGACCTGTCCCGAAAAGGTGCAAAAACCCGAGCCGCTATTCGGCTTTGCATGATGAAATCCAGATGTAGGGCTGAAAGTAAGTGTTTCTGGATTGTCACATGCAAAACTAATTGAATTAAAAAGGGAGCTATTTGTATAGCAAACCGAATCTACTAATTCATCACTCCACGGAAGGTTGTTAGTTTCTGATAGGATTCCACCAGAAAAAAAATCATTTACATAACTTTTGGTGTGCGCAATATGAAAATCTTTTTGCTCAAAGGGTTTAAAATCATCCTCTATCTCCATCACTTTACCCCACCCATTCTTCTGGAGGTAATTCATCATAAGTATTGGCTTCATAGGTGATTTTGAAAAACTTTTATTCTTAATATCTCTTCTGCATACCTGTTTTGGTGTGTAGAAAGTTTTGATCATCTTTTTTCTCTGCATAGTCTTGTGATTTAATTGTTATTACTTAAGTTGTTGCCTCTTTTGAAGAAATCCTTATCGATAATTCCTTTTGATTTACTATTTGCATATCCACGCAACGATCTATCCATATCATCCGTCATGTTCTTGAAATCACGCTTAGAATAGTTGAATGCAGATTGTCGTCTGAAATTAATTCCATCCGACACTTGTGTAATGTCAAAGTCAGCTCCCAAAATGGTAAAAGTCCAATTGTCTGCTACCTGAAGTTCAGTGATCATTGAGGCGATCATTCGTTGATCGAAGCGTTTACTGGCATTTTCATGACCATCTGTTAGAACAATCACAACAACGGACATTTCGCCTCTATTTATCTCGCTTCCAAAACGATTCTTGATTCCAGATACAGTTTCTCCGATTGCATCATAAAAGGCTGTGTATCCTTTCGGCCGATATTTTTCGCGACTCAACTCAATTAATTTGTGTACCGGTGATTCTCTAAAGAGATGATTCACGTTTTCATTGAAAATAGTCAGTCCTATTAAAAAATTCTGTTCCGGATAGCTAATAGCCAAATCTCTTACCGTTGCTACTTGTCTGTTGAACAGGTTTACCGTATTTAATTGGTCTGCCTTCATTGATCCACTGCTATCGAGAATGAAATGATACAATGTTTTTTTGTTCTTCATGATGTATATTTTTTGATTTATACATCAAAGTTCAGCTTATTGATCCCTCGAATGAATTCTTTGCAACCTTGCAAGTCCAACTTAACGCATTTTGTACATCAAGAGGTATTTATTTCCTTATTGAAATAATTCACCTCTGCTCTTCGCAGAGGAAAGAGTGTTAATTAAGAAAAAATGATATTTAATTTATTGAAAGTAGGAAATTAGGTTCCTGTGAATAGTGATAACCTTCCTAAGTTTAATAATGGTTTGGACTTTAAAAAAAAGTGGGACAGTTTCTCTAAAACCTATACTACGTTTTTAATATTCATAAATTCTAATCTATTAATTTTCAGGATAGGTCTTAACTTTTGTGTCCGAATAAAGTTGGCAACTCCACTTAGCGCAGTACTCTTTAAGGGGATTAATACTTTGTGAATTATGTCGGAATAATTTATCAGCAAGCTCCCCTAAAGGAAATGGTGGACATTACAATTATTATCATTGTGCTAATGGTTGTAAAAAAAGATTCAGGACTGAATTACTTCATAATGAACTCGAAACGATACTCACATCTCTAAAACCAAAACCTGAGGTAATTAGGGTTTGAACAAAATTATTATCTGAAGGATTTAAAATAAGCAAGGGTTTGAATAGAATAAAAAAAAGGGATGTTTCTCTTTTTGAGAAAACATCCCTTGCGGTACCGAGAGAGGGATTTGAACCCACGACCTCAGGAGTATGAATCCAGCGCTCTAACCAACTGAGCTACCTCGGCATTTTTCACAATATTCTGTAAATTGGAGCGCAAATATAGTTGTTTCATTTATAAAACAAATACTCTTTTTAATGTTTTTTTCACTAAGATTGAAAAATTAATATTTTTTATAGTTGCTCATCTCATTTAATTTATTAAATTGCGCGCTCACTACATTTATAATATAAAATGACTAAAGTTCAATTTGAATACCCTATAAAATCTTCTGTTAAAATCCTTTTCGATGCACTAACAGATCCTAGTAAACTTTCTGAATGGTTTTGCGATAATGTTAACTTATTAGCAAAGGGAACTTCTAGTAAAGTTTATGAATTTTTCTGGGATGGTTCGGAACAGCGTGCGGAGGTACTAGGTATTAAAGATAATACAAGTATCAAATTTCATTGGGAAGATGAAGAACCAGGTACCTACTTTGAAATGAAGATTCAGATTGATGCAATTACTAATGATGTAGCTTTAGTAATTACTGATTTTGCTGAAGATGGAGAAGAAGACGAGTGCCAATTACTTTGGGACAGCCAAGTTAAAAATTTATGCCAGGTTTTAGGCGTATAATTTATCACTTTAAATCAATTAGTTGGTGAAAAAACTTCACAAATTAATTTTCCAAACATTTTTAGGCCCATTTTTCCTAACGCTTGTTATCGGTAATTTTTTATTACTGATGATTTTCATGATGAAGTATCTCGACGATTTAGTTGGGAAAGGTTTAGAAATTACCGTTATTCTAAAAATGATGGGGTTAGCTTCATTAAATGAACTCCCCTATTCGCTTCCTTTAGCTATGCTAATTTCTAGCACGATGACTTTTGGGAAACTTGGAGAAACAGTAGAACTTACGGCTATGAAATCTTTGGGTATATCTCTGTGGAGAGCAATGTTCCCGCTGATAATATTCTCCGTCTTTATTAGTTTCACAGCATTTTATATTTCTAATACACTATTACCTAAATCCAATGCTAAACTATCTGCTTTGGTTTCGGATATTAGAATGCAAAAGCCTGAATTATTAATTCCAGAAGGCGTTTTTTACCAAGACTTAGGTGATTATACGATAAGAATAGGTGAAAAGTATCCAGACAAAACACTTTCGGACATTGTTATTTTTGATGATTCTCACCAAGGTAATGGTGGTTTCATTTCTTCTGATTCAGGTAGAATGGAATTATCAAAAGATGGTGAAAAATTGATCCTAACATTGATTGAAGGAAGTTCATACAAACAAGAAAATGAAAGATTAAAACCTGGAATGAATAGAAGCTTTCCATTAATTAGAAATAATTTTAAAACTAATCAACTTATTTTTGACTTGTCTGGAAATGAATTTGAAGAATCTGATCCAAGAAAAAAAGGGAAAAGTCCTAAAAGGATGACGATAACGGAACTTGACATAGCTTTTGATAGCACGAAATCTGCTCAGCAATCTAGAAAAAATCAGTTGTATAAAGATTTAATTAGAAAATATTATTTCCGAAAAGACACTACGTTCGCAACAGATACATTAACACCTTTTTCGATTGACTCCGCTACTCTATTACTTTCAATTCCTGAGAAAAAAAGGATTTCAATTGTGAAAAATGCAATTGATTTATCTCGAAACACAAAAAACTATATTAGTTCAGCAGATTTGGTAACATCAAATCAAGAAAGTATTATGATTCAGCACCAGGTTTACTGGCATAAAAAATTCTCACTTTCTTTTGCTTGTATTTTAATGTTTTTCATTGGGGCTCCATTTGGTGCAATTGTGAGAAAAGGTGGATTAGGATTGCCAGTTGTAATTGGTGTTTTTCTTTTCTTATTTTTTCATGTTGCTACAACTTCTATGGAAAAAACAGCTAAAAAAGGTGATATTGATCCATTAATTGGAATGTGGTTACCTTATTTTACACTTGGTCCTATTGGTTTGTTTTTAACATATAAAGCAACTACAGATTCAGCTCTATTTAGATTTCAATCTTACAGAAAAGCACTTAATAAATTGTTTTTTATTAAATAATTGCACTTAACTTCTTTCTATCAAAATCTCGATGCTTATATTTGTAAGCTTGTTTGAATAACTATTGGTTTATTGCAATTTTAATATATGAGAATTTTACAAATCTGTAACAAGCCTCCTTTTCCAGCTGTTGATGGCGGCGCTATTGCAATGAATAATGTTACTCATGGTTTAATTAGCAAAGGCTGTACAGTTAATGTACTAACTATTACTACTCAAAAACACAAAATTAGTACGCTGCCTAAAAGTTATATTGACAAGACTAAATTCCAATCTGTTTTTATAGACACGACTATTAAGGCAAAAGATGCTTTTTTTAATCTATTTTCAAAGAAATCATATAATGTAGAACGTTTTATAAGTGATGACTTTTCAAAAAAACTTGCTGAAATTTTAAAAGAAGAGGATACTTTCGATTTTATAATTATTGAAAGTTTATTTGTAACACCTTATATAGAAACAATAAAAAAACATACTAAAGCTAAAATTATTCTAAGAGCTCACAATGTTGAGCATAAAATATGGGAAAGAATCAGTGCTAATACAAACAATATTGTAAAAAAGAAATACATTGATTTGTTGGCGAAGCGTATGAAAAATTATGAGATTAGCATCTTCAACAAACTAGATGCAATATGCGCAATGACTAATGTTGACGTTGAATCTTTTAAAGAATTGGGTTTTAAAAAAAATATAGCTTCGATACCTACTGGATATATATTAGATGAACTGAAAATTGTTAAAAAACCTGTTGATGATTTTTCTG
>MDTF01005318.1_pt1 | contig 14499 bp, 13 predicted proteins | sample 811191 | NCBI WGS metagenome assembly MDTF01 (sample SAMN05326649, study PRJNA326480) | marine metagenome | isolation source: seawater | place: Southern Ocean | collected 2011
TCAAAAAAACATTGAAAAATGGATATCATCACAAACACACCCCAAAACTGGACTTTATTTTAATGAAATGATTTACCAACCTATGCTTGAGCTTATCGAGCTACTTAAAAAACATGAATACAAGGTTTTTATAGTATCTGGTGGAGGTATGGACTTTATTCGAGCTTGGGCTGAAGAAACTTATGGAATTCCACCATATCAAGTAGTTGGCACCTATTCTAAAGTTAAATACGAAATAATTGAAGGAACACCTCAGCTCATCAAACAACCGGGTGTTGAATTTATTGATGACAAAGAAGGTAAGCCTGTTGGAATACATCAAAACATTGGTAAAAGACCAATTATTGCAGTTGGAAATTCTGATGGCGATTATCAGATGTTAGATTGGATAACCTCTAATACCGAATATCGTAGATTTGGACTTATCTTGCATCATACCGACTCAATTAGAGAATGGGCATATGATTCAAACTCTCATATCGGAAATTTAAAACAAGGGTTAATAGATGCCCCTGATAAAGGATGGACTGTGATAGATATGGCCAAAGACTGGAACTCGATTTACCCAACTCATTAGCTTACAACTTATGAAAACGCTATCTAAATTTCTACTTTTTTCAACTCTTACTTTGGTATACTCTTGCAAACAAGAACCTCAAACCAAAGCTGAAAATCAAAAAAAAGAATTCAGCTCATCCACTAAAGAAATCAATACAAGTGGAATGATTTGGATTCCTGCAGGGAAGTACATTATTGGCACAAACGATACCAATGCAAACCCAACTGAAGCAAAAGGCTATGAAGTGGTTGTTTCTGGATATTGGATTGATGAAACTGAAGTCACTAACGCCCAATTTAGAAAATTTGTAGATGCCACAGGGTACGTTACTGTTGCTGAAAGACCCGTAGATTGGGAAGAAATAAAAAAGCAGTTACCAGAAGGAACTCCAAAACCAGACGAATCTCTGTTACAACCTGGATCTATGATTTTTGAACCGCAAGAGGTTGCTAACCTTTACGATATTTCTCAATGGTGGAAATGGGAATTAGGAGCCGATTGGAAACACCCACACGGGCCAGACAGCAATATTGATGGAAAAGATGATCACCCTGTTGTACAAATCGCTTTTGAAGATGCACAAGCATATGCAGAATGGGCGGGAAAAGAACTACCTACGGAAGTTCAGTGGGAAATTGCTTCACGAGGAGGTAAAAACTTACGAGCCTTTGCCTGGGGAGATCAATTGACTCCAGACGGAAAATACCTAGCTAACTTTTTTCAAGGCACTTTTCCCAAGCATAACTCACAAGCAGATGGATACGCAACTACTGCTCCTGTAAAAAGCTATCCACCAAACGATTTTGGACTATACGATATGATCGGAAATGTTTGGGAATGGACAAAAGACTGGTACAGAATTGATACTCATAACAAAAATCAAAAGCTTGCGAATATTAGCGTATGTAACAACCCTCAAGGTCCACAAAGCAGTATGGATCCTTTAGATCCTCTGGTACCTAAAAGAGTAACAAAAGGTGGCTCGTTTTTGTGTACTGATCAATATTGCAGCAATTACAGACCTAGTGCAAGAATGGCAACTGCCTTCGATTCTGGACAAGAACACCTTGGTTTTAGATGTGTAATAAACAAGTCGAATTGAGTGTTATGAGGTTTCGAGTTTCACTTATTATCTCTTGTTTTATTCTTTCAAACTCAGTTGCATACGCTCAAAGCTACATGAGTTCAGACGAGCTTTTAGTTAAACCTCGAGTCTATATTTCTGCCGGAAGCTTCCATCCACAGTTAACAACTTCATTGAGAGTAGATTCTAAAATTGGTTTTGGAACCGAACTTAACCTTGAAGATGATTTTAAGCTTGAAAATGAGATGAATGTTTTCAGAATTTCTGGAATTTTCAGGCTCAGCGATAGATCACAAATAGTAGGCTCATACACCAATATTAATAGAAGCAACACGCTAACTTTAAATCAAAGTTTTGATTTCAAAGACACCACTTTTGAAGCTGGTGCTAGAGCAAAAATAGATTTTGATGTTTTCTACTATGCATTAACATACAGATACGCTGTTTTTGATAAACCCAATTGGAATGCTGGATTATCTGGTGGTTTAAGATATGTGAAATTTAAAACAGGAATAGACGCAAACTTTAATTCTGAATTCTACAGCGCTACTGCAAGCATTGGCGCACCAGCTGTTTTGTTTGGAATACACGGATCTGGATACCTTACACCAAAGCTGCTTGCCCGATATAGTCTCGAATACTTTTGGTTATCTGTTTCTGGTATTGACATTAGAATCCTAGAAACAAATATGACCTTAAGCTATTTCATCACCAAAAACATTGGTATTGGAGCTGGCTACTTGAATAGTAATTACAGAATTAAAGACATCCCTTTATCGGATGATTTCAACGGCAAAGTGATATTTGCTTTTGAAGGATTTAACGCCTTCTTAAATTTCAGGTTTTAATTCCCCAAACGAACAGTTATTCCGCCTAAAAACGCGAATTGAGCAATAGGAGACCAAGTTGAAACACCTACAGATGTTCCTCCTCCACTACTCCAACCCAAAGATGCACCCGCATCGGTTATTGGAAAGCTCAAATTCATTCCAGCTTTTAAACCTAAAACATCAGACAAATAATATTTCACACCTAAATTGGCATTTGCTGCAAATTTCACAATTTGATTTTGCGAAGGATCTGTATAATCAATGATTACAGCTCCTATTTTAATTCCTCCATAGGGTTGAAAATCATCATCTATTGAGGTAAACAACCTATTACCACCAATTAAAATGTAGTTGATGGATATATTATCTCGATAAACCTCATCCAAAAAGATTGATTGTGCTCTAAGTTGAGATCGTTGGCGGGTATACATGATATCTATCGAGTAATTGTCATCTACATAAAAGCCCAAACTCATACCACCAGTATAACCATCTCTCACTTTACAGTCTCCACCAGAGATATTAAACTCACTTTTAAACGTATATCCTGAAAAGGCTGAAATCTCTACTTGACCTTGAGAAAAACCCAAGGTAGCTATTGAGATAAGTAGAATAATGAACGCTAATTTTTTCATATCGGTAGCCGATTATTTACCCCAAGTTAAACCAACATTGAAGGCTAGGTTAGACAATTGAACAGCATCTGAAGAAGTAAAAGATTGGTTGTATTGCACACCCACATTCACCATCATGTAATAATTGAGCGGAATGTAAACCCCAGCATGTGGACTTACTGCAAATTGAAACTCATCGTATTCGATAATATATTGCCCCATTTGAATTCTTTGCGCCACATATTGCCCGCCAATCCCAGTTCCAGCATATAGCATAACAGACTCCAAATCGGCAATATAAGATCCTGTAAAATAAATCGGCAACGCATTAATGTACCGATATTGTTTAGCGCTAAGTGTTAGCATTTGGTCATTCACCGTTACAGACTCACTAACCACACCTCCACTATTTGAATGAAAGACATTCCACCCTCCATTTACACCTAAAGTGATGTTGCGTTTCACAAAGTATTTAACATCTAAATTGATGCCTCTCCAACTGAATTCATCAATGTAGTCACTTGTCTCACTTAAAGGCAAAGAAGTGTTATAACCCAGTGTAAAAAACTGATCGTATTCTTGAGCTTTGATAGAACCAGAGACACTTAATAAAAGCGCCATTAAACTGATTGGAATTGTGTTTTTCATAGCTGGTTATTTTATTAAGTAAGGAGAATCAGAAATCATTTGATCAATAGAAGTAGATATTCTTCTATTCAGACTAGAAGTTGAACCTTGAAGCAATCCATTGCAAAATCCACCCCACACTACTGGTAATCCTTGAGCATCTGCATCGTCATTATAAACAGGGCTATTTGGATCAAGCATTTCAATCATTAGTGTTCCATCTTCATAAGAATAAATAGATGAATAACAGCAGTGCCCCGGATACATTGGATAATAGCCTCCACCCGGATATCCCGGATAATAACCCCATCCATACCACCAATCCCAATAACCCCACCAACCATAAGACAAGCTAAGGTTAACGTTTTTTAATACCGATACCAACAAAACAACATCACCACTTGCAGACGTATCTGGCGTATCTACCTTAGTCCACCCAGCAGCTTGAAACGATGTAGCTACTTCATTTAAAATATACTCTTCTTGGTCTTCACTAATCTCAGAATCTCTTCCGTTGGTAATAAACACAACCGTATCTGGCATTACAAATCGATTGAAAGTAGAGTAATCTAATGATTCATCGTGTACCGTTAAAACCAAATCAAGTTCATCAACATATTCTGGACCATCAGGATAGCATCCAGTTAAGGCTATAAAGATCAACAGGAATACGCCTGTCACCTTCCATTTATTAGTGTACATAGAGTTAGATTTTGACCTTGAAATTACACATTTTACCCGAATCACACACACTCATAACATATTCATAATGAATATAGATAGAACAATAATTATTGATATTTTAGCAATACCAAAAGCTACAGCCATGTTCATTAGAATCCTCTCCTTATCAACCCTTATTTGCTTTTATTTCTCTGGGCTTGCTCAAGAAGGCGAGCTTTCAGATTCTTTAAAAAGAAACCGTCTTACTTTAACTTTTGGACATGCTCATGTACCAAATGCATTAACATCAAATGGCAGTAAAAAATGGCTAATATTACCAACATGGGGATTGGATTACGATTTCTGGATCAATAAAAAATGGGCTGTTGGATTACAAAGTGACATCCTCATTCAAAACTTTAATATTGAAGCCACTGAAGGATCAAAAAAGGGTGAAATTTTAAAAAGAAAATATCCCATTACACTAGCTGCTATTGCTATTTTTAAACCTATCAAAAGTTTAAGTGTTTTTGTTGGAGGTGGCCAAGAATACAGCTCAACAGAAGCTTTGTGGCTCACAAGGATTGGAGCTGAATACGGCTGGGAATTGCCAAAAGAATATGAAATTTCGATAGAGGCTTTGTTTGATAACAAATGGGAAGGATACAGCACATGGTGCTTTGGAGTTGGGGCTTCTAAATACTTTTAATAAGAGATTGATAGACAGATGATACACATCGCTAAAAAATTAACCATCATACTTTTTACTATTGGAATGAGTTTCATTTCATTTTACGCGAATGCTCAAAAAGACACCCTGAAATTATTCAACGGAGATATCTTGGTTGGAGAAATCAAAACACTAAATCAGGGTGTTTTAACTATGGAAACCGACTACAGCGATTCTGATTTTAAAATTGAATGGACCAAAATATCTGAAATTTATACCAATCAACTCTACACCATTAACTTAACAGACAAAACAGTACTGACACATGCCACTATAAAAACTGTTGGCCCCAGAAAACTTCATTTATCAGATGAATACCTAGAACGTGATGTTTGGGTTGATGAAGTGGTTTATTTCAGACAATTAGATGAATCCTTTTGGAGTAAATTATCAGCCTCTGTTGATTTAGGCTACAGCAGAACAAAAGCAGAAAACTTACAACAATACAATGCTAGTGCGGCCTTGGGATTTAAAACTGACCAATGGACGGTTAATACCACATATAGACAAGTAAGATCAACACAAGACAATGTTAGCCCAATTAGACGCGTTGAAGGTTCTGCTAGTTCTGATTACATGCTAAGAAATGGAGTTTTCTTTGGAGCCTCATTAAACTTCTTATCCAATACGGAGCAAAACCTCAATTTGCGTACAACTGGTGTTGTAGGGTCTGGTTATTATATCGTTAGAAAAAATACTTGGTATTGGAATAGCTTTATTGGTGTTGCGATCAACAACGAGGATTACCAAGAAATTGAAACAGCCACTGAATCGGCTGACAGACAAAGTTACGAGGGTGCAGTTGCTACCGAGTTAAACCTCTATGATTTGGGAGACCTGAACCTTTACACCAACATCTATTGGTATCCCAGTTTCACAGAATCTGGCAGACATCGTATAGATTATAGATTTGACATTTCTTATGATTTACCACTAGATTTTTACATCAAAGCAAGTATTACACTCAACTACGACAATCAACCAATTGAAGGCGCTTCTGAATCTGATTATGTAATAGTTACTGGCTTCGGTTGGGAGCTATAAAACCTCATAAATCGCACCCCTTTTTTTATTGAATCAATAGACTCATAATCCTATATGAATGTAGTTTTTGGATAAAATCCAAAACCATGTTAGTAGGAGACAAATACCAACATCAATTCTCGTTTTCACAACAAGATGTAAACCTTTTTGCACAGGTAACTGGAGACAACAATCCCATTCATTTAGATGAAGAAAAAGCTGCCAAAAGCATTTTCAAAAGAAGAATCATTCACGGCTTTTTAGGCGGAAGTGTATTCTCAAAAGTATTTGGAACGTTGTGGCCAGGTTACGGAACCATATACATGGAGCAAGACCTCCAATTTAAGAGACCGATGGCTGTAGACCACAACTACACTGCAGCATTTGAAGTGCTTGAAGTCTTACCAAAAAACAAAGCCATTATTCGAACTCAAGTTTTAGATGAAAACCAAAAGCTGGTGATTGACGGAAATGCCGAGATAATTTACCCGTAATCACCCCCTATACCTAGATGGAGTATCACCATTGTGTTTACTAAAAAACTTGGTGAAATGACTTTCATCTACAAAGCCAAAATCAGAGGCAATTTGCTTCAATCCATCTTGGCTAAACTTCAGGCGCTGCTCCAATAATTTCATGCGATAAGAATTTACATAATCTCGCAACGTTGTATCCATTTGCTTCTTGAAAAAGATGCCAAAGTAATTGGGCGAATAATGAAACATATCTGCTAAATGTTGGAGAGAAAGTTTTTTCGGGTTTTGAATATTTACATCGATAAAATCAAGAATTTCTTCCATTTTACCGGGCCTTTTCTCCCAGTTGAGCACAGAATATGAAGTATTGTTTCCCCTTTTGATCATCAGTACAATCACTGAAAACAACTGACTGATAATTTCTTCACTTGCTTTTCCAATCGACTTGTATTCATGAACAATCATCTGTAAAATAGCATATACCATTTCTCGATCTGCCTTGTTTGTCAGCAAATTCCCTGTTTTACGCCTCGGATGATGAAGCAATTGCTCCAACTCCTTTCCCCAAGCATCTGGTTTAGGCATATCCAACTGCTTGGTAACATATTGGTTTTGAAACTTAAAAAATATAAATCGAGTGCGACTTTCTAGCTTAAAAGAATGCGTATCCTCTGGCCCAAGCAAATACAAATCACCTGGCTCATACGGAAAACTTTTGCCGTTTAAACAATGTTTCCCCTCTCCTTTTACAATATAAATTAGCTCATAATAGGTGTGATTATGCACAGGATGATGCCACTTATCTACCTCAAAATCACTCACAACCAACTCATCAAACTGTCTATACCTCTTTGTCATGCTTTTATACTGGAATCTAATAGATATGTACAACAACACATCTAGCTATCACTTGTTCTTTGTACCAACAAATAAATTTTAGAAATACTTTTTTATTTCATTCATGAACAAAGCATTTATTGCATTAGCCATTGGTGGTTTTGGCATCGGACTTACAGAATTTGTAATCATGGGGATTTTACCCGAAGTTGCTGATGCTATTGACATTACCATTCCACAAGCCGGACATTTTATTGCTGCTTACGCATTAGGCGTTGTGGTGGGAGCACCTTTATTTACGGCTATTGGCGGTAAAATCCCAGCTCAAAAAGCACTACTAGCCCTCATGGTTTGGTTCACAGTTTTCAATACTGTTTCTGCTTTGGCTGATAGCTACTGGTTTTTATTGGTTTCTCGATTTTTAGCAGGACTTCCACACGGAGCCTTCTTTGGAATTGGAGCTGTGGTTGCTTCTAAACTGGCCAAACCAGGAAAAACGGCCCAAGCCATTTCAATCATGTTTAGCGGATTAACCATTGCCAATGTTTTGGGCGTTCCATTCGGAACTTATTTAAGCCAGCATTTCAATTGGAACTTCGCCTTTTACATGGTTGGAATTATTGGAATTCTAGCCGTACTGGCAAACGCATTCTGGATGCCCTCTTTAGAGTCAACATCCAACCAAGGAATTCGAGAAGAAATGAAAATCTTTAAGAAAGCAGAACTATGGTTGGTCATACTATTAACAACAATTGGAACTGGCGGCTTTTTCGCATGGTACAGCTACATCGCCCCACTAATAACAGATGTTGCAGGACACGATAAAGAAGTGGTTTCATATGCCATGATAATAGCAGGCTTAGGAATGACGGTAGGGAATTTACTTGGAGCTAGATTAGCCGACAAACTATCACCCATCAATGCCTCTGCACTCATGCTTGGAGTTATGGCGTTAGTTCTAATACTCAACACATTTTTAGCAAGTAATCCCGTTTTGGTTTTGGTGATGACATTCATCATTGGTGTGGTCGCATTTTGCATTGTAACTCCTGTTCAACTAACCATGATAAACACAGCTAAAGGATCAGAAATGATGGGATCGTCAGTAAATCAAAGTGCTTTCAACATGGGAAATGCTTCTGGTGCCTATTTAGCTGGATTACCTATTGTTGCAGGAATGGGATACACCTCAGCCGATTGGGTTGGTGCAGTTATGGCTGCATCAGGCGTGGTAGTAGCACTCGTGATTATGCAATTAAGAAAACAACAATCAAAAAATACAGCTTATGAACTTGAAAAAGCTAGGTAAAACAGATATCCAAACAGCTCCTATTGTTTTTGGAGGTAATGTGTTTGACTGGACGATTGATGAAGAACAATCTTTCAAAATTTTAGATGCTTTTGTTGAAGCTGGATTCAACACCATTGATACAGCTGATGTATATTCTCGTTGGGCTGATGGCAACGAAGGTGGTGAATCTGAAATTATCATTGGTAAGTGGATGAAAGCACGCGGAAATCGCAATCAAATAAACATCATTACCAAAGTAGGTTCTGACATGGGACAAGGTCAAATCGACATCAGTGAAAACTACATTTTATCAGCAGTAGACAAATCATTGAAGCGCTTACAAGTAGAGCAAATCGATTTGTATTTAACCCACTGGGATGATGATAAAACCCCAGTTGAGGAAACTTTAGGAGCTTATCAAAAATTGATTGAAGCGGGGAAAGTAAGAAACATTGGAGCGAGTAATTTATCGCCAGATCGCTTACAAGCATCACTTGATGCTAGCAAAAATCATGGATTACCAGAATACGCTGTTTTCCAGCCAGAATACAACTTATTTGACCGAGAAGGTTACGAAAAAGGAGTTTCTGACATCTGTGTAAATAATGGTTTAGGCGTAATTACTTATTTCTCTTTAGCAAGTGGTTTCCTGACCGGGAAATACCTTTCAGAAGCTGATCTGAGCAAAAGTCAGCGCGGTGGTGGAATCAAAAAATATTTAACCGACCGTGGTTTTAATATTTTGAAAGCTTTGGATACTGTTGCCAATAAACACGGCATTTCACAAGCTGGTGTTGCATTGGCATGGTTAATTGCTCAAGACAATGTTACTGCTCCTATTGCTAGTGCAACCAAAGCTGTGCATTTACAAGCATTTACTGAAGCTGCAAACACCAATTTTGACGTTGAAGATTTAACGCTTTTAAATGAGACTTCGGCTTACTAAAATCGCGTTGCGATCATTAAAATTAGAAGCACTGACAACCAAAAATTTGAGTTATGGATCTATTGCTGTTTTCGAACCTCTAACGCAACAACAACTTGGTATTTGTTACCTCACATTATCTATCTTGTGTTTAACAGGAATTTTCATGTGGATTATATCCATAAAAAAATCAGATCAATTCGAATTGAAACAGGTTTAATCTCAACTCTATCACAACATAAAAAGCAAAAAGCTCGGCCATTACTGACCGAGCTTTTTTATATGTAAAAAACAGGAAATACTTATTTCGCTAACGACTCTTCCATGATTTTTTCGACCACTTCAGGATTCAACAATGTTGAGATATCTCCCAAGTTTGATGTGTCGTTACACGCAATCTTTCTCAAGATTCTACGCATGATTTTACCAGAACGCGTTTTCGGTAAACCAACAGTAAATTGAATTTTATCCAACTTAGCAATTGGTCCGATGTGCTCGGTAATCATTTGGTTGATCTCTTTTCTCAAGTTATCGTGATTACGAGATTCACCAGTTTCTTTCAATGTAATGTAACCGTAAAGTGCATTACCCTTGATGTCGTGAGGGAATCCTACAATTGCCGATTCAGCAACTGCTGGGTGCTCATTGATTGCATCCTCAATTGGAGCAGTTCCTAAATTGTGACCAGATACAATGATTACATCATCTACACGACCCGTAATACGCATATAACCAACAGCATCTCTACGAGCTCCATCACCCGTGAAATACATGTTTTCGTATGCCGAGAAATACGTGTCTTTGTATCGATTGTGATCACCCCAAATGGTTCTTGCGATTGATGGCCAAGGGAATTTAACCGCTAAACGTCCTTCTACTTGGTTCCCTTTAATTTCTTCTCCTTTTTCATCCATCAATACTGGTTGAATACCTGGTAATGGAAGAGTTGCAAATGTTGGAATTGTTGGAGTTACGTAAGGAATTGGAGAAATCATAATTCCACCCGTTTCCGTTTGCCACCATGTATCAACAATCGGACTTTTACGCTGACCAACATTCTCGTTGAACCAGTGCCAAGCTTCCTCGTTAATTGGCTCACCTACTGACCCTAAAACTTTTAATGATGATAAATCGTGTTTGGTAACAAAGTCTAAATTTTCTTTTGCTAACGCACGAATTGCAGTTGGAGCTGTATAGAATTGAGTTACTTTATGTTTCTCAACAATCTCCCAGAATCTACTGAAATCTGGATAGCTAGGAACACCTTCAAACATAACCGTTGTGGCTCCGTTTGCTAATGGTCCATATACAATGTATGAATGACCAGTAATCCAACCGATATCTGCCGTACACCAGTAAATATCATCGTGCTTGTATTGGAATACATTTTTGAATGTATAAGCTGTGTAAACCATGTATCCAGCAGTAGTATGAACCATACCTTTTGGCTTACCTGTAGAACCTGATGTATAAAGAATGAATAATGGATCTTCAGCATCCATGATTTCAATTTCACACTCATCAGAAGCTTCATCTAGAAGTGGTTGCAACCATTTGTCACGACCATCTTTCATGTTGATATCGCTCTTGATTCTTTTAGCCACTAAAACGGTTTCAACACATGGAGTATCTTCCAATGCATCGTCAACAATACCTTTTAAGTCAATGGTTTTTGATCCACGGTAAGAACCGTCAGAAGTAATTACCATTTTACATTCTGCATCATTGATACGCGTTGATAACGCAGATGAAGAGAAACCTGCAAAAACCACTGAGTGAATAGCACCAATGCGAGCACAAGCCAAAACGGTAACAGCTAATTCAGGAATCATTGGAAGGTAAACACAGACACGGTCACCTTTTTTAATTCCGTTTGCCTTTAGCACATTCGCCATTTTATTCACGCGCTTAGAAAGCTCGTTATAAGATATATGTTCAGCAGGCTCATTCGGATCGTTTGGTTCGAACAAAATGGCTGTTTTTTCACCATTCGTTCTCAAATGTCTATCTATACAATTTTCAGTAATGTTCAGTTTTGCACCTTCGAACCACTTGATTTCTGGTTTGGTGAAATCCCAATCCAAAACCTTATCCCATCGTTTTCTCCAAACAAAGTGTTCTTCTGCAACTTCTTCCCAAAAAACTTCAGGTTCACGAACAGACTTTCGGTAAACGCGGAAGTATTCATCTAGATCTTTAATGTGATAATTACTCATCTCTTTCGGTTTTTTGTTTTAATAAGTAAGGATATAACTTGTTTTTTTCTTGCTAATAAACGGTTTACCAACCCTAATCTGGATTGGACATGTTTGACACCCACACGCAACCATTTTTATGTAAAATGGTAGCTTTAGTATGACAACATGTAGTTGATTGATCGTGATAAAACCTATATGTTTAAGTTGAGAATCAAGCCTTAAAACACTTAGTAAGTAATCACTCACGGAGCTAATTTAGGATAATTACGAGAAAAACAAGCAATTCACGATAGATTTTTATTCCTCATATTCATTTCTGCCAAAAATTTATTTTTAGCTGCCTGAAAGAAAAATAACAAAGACAAACAGAAGTGTAACCAATTGATTTACTGAACATATACATGTAATCAATACCACCTTCTAATCATACAAATGATTCATTCATGTTCTTATTGTAGGAATAAAAAGCCGTTCCGATACTCCAAATTGATAGCTTAATACTAAAGAATAATAGAGACTTGTTTTTTTTGAAAACCATCAGAAAAAATCATTTCCTAAGGTCGAGAAATAAAAATACAAGATGTATCTGTAGCAATTCAACACAAGTCCATTACAGTAAAATACTATGTAAGACAGGCAATCGGAAATTTCATTTTAATTAATTTACAAAATGAAATCTAGCTGAAAACAGTGATTGTAGCTTTAAATAGTAGAAACAATATTTGAAGCGAAATACTAATAAATTTACAAAACCTAAAACAATAGCACTTATGAAAACTGATACTATCACTTGGGATATCAACTGTAACCCACAAAATCTCGGGAATGACGAGCCCTTCTTTGTTGAGATTTCTTCAAACGAAAATTTCAATCTTGTAAAAAAATCAATTGCTCCTACTTCTGGTGATCAAGACAATACTGTTCACCTTTACGTTTATTGCGTTCCTGAAGCAGATGCTATTGAACATGATTGTGATGTTAACTCTGGTGTAAAAGTTGACTCAAATGGCCATGATTTATTTGTCCACCTATTCGATTCTTTAACAGAGAAAAAGCCAATAAAAGTTGTTAAGAGCAAAACTAAAGTTACTGATCCAATAGAAGGAAAGGAATTAAATTGACAATAAATCGAATATACTGCCTACTAATTGTTTTGCTGATTAGTATTCAATGCTATTCTCAAAACAATGAGTTTAATAGCATTCTCACCGAATCCTATTTAAATCTTGATTCAGGTTTATCTTATTCAAAAAACAAACTTGAATCACTTAAGATAGAAGCTTATTCACTTCGTGACACCTCATTGATGTCACGAAGTGAAATGCTTTTGGGGCTCGCCTATAAAAGGTTAGGAGAGTTAGATTCATCGGCTCTACATTTGAATTTATCCGAGATTTATGCAATAGCTACTCAAGACTCGAATAAAATTTTTACTTCTAAAACAAATTTGATGAACCTATACGGCTTCAACATGGAAAACCCAGGAGAGGCAATAATTATAGGTGAAGCCATATACTCTGATTTTTATCAATCTCAATCTTTTAGAAAAAAAGCACTTTTTGACAACGCTCTCGCAGCCTTATATATCAAATTAGAGGATTTTGAAAGTGCTTTAGAAGCAATTAATAGAGGTATTAATTGTGCGTTTGAAGCAAATGATAGTATTGAATTACAGAACTTAAACCAGAAACTTGCAGATGTAGCCCTTAAAACCGGTGATTACACCAGCGCTTTATCAGCTGCTAGTCAAGCTATTAAATACGGATATAATGACTGTGAGGGTATATTGTATTCGTTGCTTTTAAAGGCTAGAATACTGTCTAAACAAAAAGACACCAAAGCCTTAAAGAAGGTTATTAGCGAAATCCATGATAAAAAATCATGCCCTCAGTTTGAAGATGACTTTCTCGATCTCCATTACCAACTTTACGAAGTATATCGCAATATAAATGCATCTGACAGCGCATTGAAATATGCTATCCTTTATCAAACTGAATTTCAAGAACAGGTAAACGAAAATACTCAAGATGCAATTCTTAAATACCGTGAATTATACGAAGCTGAGAAAAAGGAAAAAGAAATAGAAAAACTCACATACGATACTGAGTTATCAAACAAGCAAAGACTAATTTATCAGATTGTTGCTTTGTTGTCAGTTATTATAGGTATCGCAATTGCAGTTATTCTATTTATCAATTATAAAAGACAAAGAACTCAGGTTGAAAAACTGGAGCAAGAAAAAGAAGTTAACTCTTTACAAACTATGCTTTTTGCTCAAGAGGAAGAGCGCCAACGCATTGCTAGAGATTTGCATGATAGTATCGGAGCTCTGTTAAGTGCAGCTAAATTGCACATCACCAATATTGAGCATGAAATCCAAAAATTAACTGATCTGGATTTTTTAAAAAACACAGAAAACATCATTGACCATGCATCCAAAGAAGTTAGAAGGGTTGCTCATGATATGATGCCAGGCGTGCTAATGAAATTAGGACTAGAAGACGGTTTAGAAGATTTCTTTGATAAGATAAGAGGAGCCCACAATTTCACTGTCAATTTTGTTTGTGATGAACTCCCTCACCGATTGTCTAACAAAGAAGAAATCATGATTTATAGAATGGTTCAAGAGATGGTTAACAACA
>MDTF01000641.1_pt1 | contig 14491 bp, 11 predicted proteins | sample 811191 | NCBI WGS metagenome assembly MDTF01 (sample SAMN05326649, study PRJNA326480) | marine metagenome | isolation source: seawater | place: Southern Ocean | collected 2011
ATCACATCAAGCTGCGCCACTAGCTTTTGTATTTCAAATAATCTAGCCGGGTCTTGAAATAATTTAACTGCTGACCCAGCCATAACTGCACCAATACCGTCAACATCTACTAATTGTGCCCACGCATCGCTGTCCGGCAACGCAGTACACATTGCGGCCTCAAAGGCAGACCAGGATACAAAGCGCGTTGCCAATAGCTTTGCAGCTCCCTCGCCCACATGCCTAATCCCAAGGGAAAAAATTAATCTATTAAGTGGAATACGGCGTTTTTCATCAATACTATCAAACAGATTTTCCGCAGATCTTCTGCCCCAACCGTCAAGGCTGCTCAACTGCTGCAAGTTATTCAGACCAAATCGCTGCTTGAGGGTAAAAATTTCAATTGGCGTACGAATCCAACCCCGATGATAAAATTGTTCAATCTGCTTGGCTCCGAGGCCTTCAATATCAAACGCCTGCCTTGATACAAAATGTCTCAGTGCTTCAATAGCTAAATCAGACAACGGCCCTGATCCAGAATAGCGCCAAACCGCATCACCTACTGCCCGACTGCCTTCAATACCTTCCAGTTTCAACTTACTGGCAAAATCAAAAGGCTTACTGTTTGAGGTCCTGCGAGACAAATCCACATCTGCTATTTTGGGAATCACATCTCCCGCACGGTAAACCTGAACCCAATCGCCAATCCGAATGTCCTTACCGCCACGGATTTGACTGCCTTTACCATCACGGCCAGCAATATAATCTTCATTGTGCAAAGTTGCATTTGAGACCACAACGCCGCCAACTGTGACCGGAGCAAGCCGAGCAACTGGGCTGAGAGCGCCTGTGCGACCAACTTGAATATCAACCTCTAATAATTCAGTCCAAGCTAATTCGGCAGGAAATTTATGCGCAATTGCCCAACGTGGCGTTGTGGAACGAAAGCCTAGCCGTGACTGTAGTGACAGATCATCAACTTTATAAACCATGCCATCAATATCGTAACCCAAAACAGAACGACCTAATTCAATCTTGTGATAATGTGCCAGAAGCTCTTCGGTTGTGCAGCACTGCACAAAGAGTGGATTGATGGTAAACCCCAAGCTTCCTAAGCTTTGCACGGCTTCAGTTTGTGTTGCACCCAAAGCCGTGGACAATTCTCCCCAAGCGTATGCAAAAAAAAGCAAAGGCCTTGTTTGAGTTATTCTTGGATCCAATTGCCGCAGCGAGCCCGCTGCAGCATTCCGGGGGTTTGAAAAGGATTTTTGGTTGGCTCGCGCCCGTCCTACGTTCAAATCAGAGAAAGACTCACGGGACATATATACTTCACCACGGACCTCCAACACATCGGGAGCATCAATTAGGGTTTGTGGAATATTGGCAATGGTTAGAGCATTAGCCGTGACATCTTCGCCGTATTCACCATCACCGCGCGTCACTGCGTGCACCAGTTTTCCATATTCATAGCGGACAGCTAGCGACAAACCATCAATTTTTGGTTCTGCCGTCATTAACATTTTTTGATTTGGGGCTATATTGAGGAATTTTTTCAACCGGGCGATAAAATCTTCCACATCACCGTGATTAAAAGCATTGCCAAGCGACAGCATTCGCTGGCTGTGTCTAATTTTTGCAAACCCATCTTTTGGCTGCGCCCCCACCTGATCGGAGGTGCTATCGGGCCGTTTTAGTCCAGAAAACCTCGTCTCAATCTCATAGTTCCTTTTTTTCAAGCTATCAAATGTAGCATCATCCAGTTCAGGTGCATCTTCGCTGTGATAGTTGATGTTAGCCTTACTCAATACCATAGCCAAACGCCTCAACTCACGCTTTGCCTGCTCTTCGGTAAGATCTAGTACTGGTAGATTTTGCGGCATGAATACCCCCGGATTCTCAACTCTAAACTACGATTAGGATCTGAGCTCGTCCATAGTGGTTATCCCTAAATTTGTGAGTTTAGCCAAAATAGTGCATTGTTCATATTAACTGGTTTTAAGCTGCAAAATAGTTAGTCAAAGCTCCAAACAGTCTCAATGAAGACTTTGCGACAGCCATCTTGCGCAGCATAGTCAAAAAATTATATTTTATGCATTAAGCTTAACTCATTTAGCAGACGTTTGGCGCTTTTATCTACGTTAGCTCTCAACCTTTTAAAAAGTAGATATAGTTACTTTGTTAGCCAATACTTCACACGAAAAACTTAATGTGTTGTGGAACACTAAATTTTGTTATTATAGATGACCTTAAATTCAGTAGAACTAACAGGCTCAAAATGCCCAATGATTTTCCAGTAAATTCTCTTGGCTTTGCCAAGGCCCCAAAAGACACGCGTGTAGTAGTGGCAATGTCTGGTGGAGTTGACAGCTCAGTTGTGGCCGCTGAATTGACACAACAAGGCTATGAAGTAGTTGGTATTACGCTACAACTGTATGACCACGGCGCTGCCTTGGCTAAAAAAGGTGCATGCTGCGCTGGCCGTGATATCCATGACGCGCGTCGCGTGGCGGAGGATTTAAATTTTCCCCATTACGTATTGGATTACGAGAACAGGTTTCGTGAAGCGGTAATCGACGATTTTGCAGAAAGCTATTTGGCCGGGGCCACACCAGTGCCATGCATTCGCTGCAACGAGCGTGTGAAGTTTAAAGACCTACTGCAAACGGCTAAGGATCTGGATGCGGACTGTATGGCAACTGGGCATTATATCCAGCGCAAATCTGGCCCATTAGGCGCAGAGTTGCATATGGCTGCCGATCACCAGCGCGATCAAAGTTATTTTTTATTTTCTACCACTAAGAAGCAACTTGATTACCTACGGTTTCCGCTTGGTCACCTGACTTCCAAAGCCGAAACCCGCGCCTTGGCCATCAAATATGGTCTAGAAGTCGCAGATAAGCCAGACAGCCAAGATATTTGCTTTGTGCCCGATGGAAATTATGCAGCTGTTATCGAAAAACTGCACCCCGGCTCAGCACAACCTGGTGACATAGTCGATCAACAAGGAAATGTTTTAGGCAGGCATAATGGTATAATTCATTACACCATAGGCCAGCGTCGCGGCTTGGGTATTGGTGGACTAACAGACCCTATTTACGTGGTCAGACTAGATATTGATCGCAAGCAGGTGATAGTGGGGCCCAAAGAATTATTAGCTACTAGAAAAGTACTACTCAAAGAAGTTAATTGGCTGGGTAATCAGCCTATTACCTCACAAACTGAATGGAAAATTTCTGCCAAGGTGCGCTCTACTCGTCCCCCCAAAGACGCCATCCTGCGCCCAATCTCAGATACGGAAGCCGTGGTTGAGTTGATGATGGCCGAAGAAGGTGTGGCTCCGGGCCAAGCTTGCGTATTTTATAATCCTGACAGCAACCGAATTTTAGGTGGCGGTTGGATCACGAGAGGCTAAAGCCGCGCTAATACTGCTTTTGCAGCGCGGTCTGCAAGCGCAGTATCTCCACTTCCTAGCAACTCCATCGTTCTTTGCATGGCATGGTCCTGCGCGTGTGGATCTTCCAATAATTTAATCAATGCGGGAGAAATTAAATCAGCCCTGCAATATTTTCCAATAAATTCTGGTACATCGCGTGTGTCTGCTACTAAATTAACTAAAGTAACTGTATCCACGCGTAGCATGGCGCCAATGATTAAACGCGATAATAGCCCTAAATTATAAGCAATCACCATCGGCGTTCCAACTGCCGCCAGCTCGAGCGAAACTGTACCAGACGCAGCCAATGCTGCTTTCGCAGCTGAAAATGCTACAAAACGCTGCTCTGCTGCCTCATTTGCACTCAGACCCTCGCCTGTAACTACGAAGCAATCTTGGGACAAAATTTGAATATGGTCTCTGACAAGCGCCGCTAGATGAGGTAATGTTGGGAAAATTAACTGCATGCTGGCAAAATCTGGTTGTGAAAGCGTTTTACAAAAAATAGGTAAAAGACGCTGTATTTCAGAACGGCGAGATCCAGGCAAAATAACAAGGGCTGGACGAGTTTGATCGAGCCCTATTAGCTCTTGAAACTCGGCAACCTGTTCTGGTGATACCTTTGGCAATGCTGCTATGGGATGTCCCACAAAGTCACAATCCATGCCCTCAGTTTTCATGTAGGCCGGCTCAAACGGAAATAAAGCTAAAACATGGTCGATGAAGCCCGCCATTTTTTTTGCACGCTTTGGCCGCCAAGCCCAAACTGTAGGCGCTACATAATGCACGGTCCTAACGAGGGGATCGGCTTCTCGCACAGCCTTGGCAACGCGCAGACAAAAATCTGGGCTGTCTATGGTGATCAAGACATCTGGTTTGAATTTGAGCACGGCAGCAACTGTTTGGGACAACCGTCGCTTTAGTCCTCTATATTTTGGCAGTATTTCAGAAACGCCCATGACCGAGAGTTCAGAAATATCGAACAGGCTATTTATGCCATGGGACTGCATTTCTGGCCCAGCCACTCCTTGAAATTCTATTTCTGGAACATTTAGACACAGTCCTTTAATCAAGGCTGCTCCCAACCGATCGCCAGAGGCTTCGCCTGCGACCATAAACACTTTCACAGTGGAGCCTCACAAACCCAAATAAACAAATTCAACCGATCGGCTTCGGCAATCACATCTTCCACATCCAGTACCAAAACTCCAGCATGCGCGATCACAATCCCACTCAGGCCCGCGTCTTTGACTTGCTGACAGGTCTCCAGACCTATACAGGGTAAGTCAAACCGCCGATCTTGAGTTATTTTAGGCGCCTTAAACAACACTCCACCCAATGGCCAAGAACTAACTCTTGGTGTTAACGAATTAAGCATCCAATCCGTGCCTCCATACGCCTCCATCGCTAACACTTGCCCGTTTACAATAGCACACGCTTGCCCTAAATCTAAATTAGATATACTGGCAATAACCTCTGCCCCCCTAGTTGCATCCTTGTGATCTTGCAATGTTGGCAAACGCCTGGTTAAAACACCTACAGCAGGTAATAAATCAGGTACAATATCGTCGGCCCCAATTATGTCAAACCCAGCCTGTTCAAAAATTTCTATCATAACTCTTAGAGCACCGTCATCCCCTTTGGCCAACGCCTCTGAAATGCTGGCTGCCAAAGGTTGCGTGGACTCATCGATAAGTGTTGGATTAATATCTGGCCGTCGTATCCCACCTGCAAAGCACACCTTGGTAACATCACGCTGATTGAGCAGATCTAAAAGCGTTCCAAGAGTTTCCAAGCGAAAGTTTATGTCAGGGACCAACTCATCAGGTTGAAATTGCGCTAGGGAGGCTATTAATGGCCGCACAGAACAGTTCTGTACAATCCGCGTCGGGAGAGCGCCCTGACCACATATAAGCGCCAACACCTAGTTAGCCCGGCGTTAGAAATGAACGGCCACTATCGCCCATCACAAAATCAACAATTTCTTGCACGTATGCGCTATCAGTTTCTTCACCCAGACGTTTAGCACGATCTTGAAAAGCACCGTCGCCCTGTGCCAACATCTGAAACGCTGCACGCAAAGAGGTGATATCCTGGCGATCAACCCCTCTACGTTTGAGACCTACCAAATTTAAACCATCTAATTGTCCACGCGGACCCTGGACCAAACCGTAAGGAATCACGTCATTTGCAACCATTGTGACCGCTCCAATAATCGCTCCCTTACCAAGGCGCACAAACTGATGAACACCACAAAGCCCACCAACAATCACGTCGTCTCCAATCACAACATGGCCGGCAATAGCGGCAGAATTCACTATGATGATCCTATCAGAAAGACGGGCATCGTGGGCGATGTGACATCCTGCCATAAATAAGCAATCATTACCAATTGACGTAAGACCACCCCCTCCCTGCGTACCTAAGTTAATTGTGACATGTTCGCGGATAGTGTTGCGTTGACCTATTACCAACGCTGTATTTTCGCCGTTAAACTTCAAATCTTGTGGAATTTCTCCAATTACTGCAAAGGAAAATATATTAGAATCAGATCCTATTTTGGTTTGACCCTTGATAACCACATGCGAGGAACAGCTTACATTTTCCGCCAACTGCACATTAGCCCCAATCCAACAAAAAGGACCAATTTTGCTGCCTGAACCAATTTTGGCACCCTCTTCAATCACAGCCGAAGGGTGGATATCTGCTGAATGGTGGATATTCACTTAAGATTCTCCGGTAAATCCATCATGGCAGTAAACTCCGCTTCAGCAGCCATTTCACCGTTCACCAAGCCGCGTCCTTTAAATTTCCAAATTTTAGAACCGCCCCGCAGCGTTTCTATCTGTAACTCTAGAACGTCTCCGGGCACTACTTTGCGGCGAAATTTGCATTTGTCGATAGACATAAAATAAATCAACAAATTTCTGTTAGCCAATTTATGGGTTACGCCAACCATAACAGCTGCAGTTTGCGCCAATGCTTCGACGATTGTTACCCCCGGCATAATAGGCGTCCCAGGGAAGTGACCCTGAAAATGAGGCTCGTTCATTGTCACGTTTTTGATACCACGTGCAGACTTCACTCCATCAATATCTTCCACCCTATCCACCAATAAAAATGGATATCGGTGAGGCAAAATGGCCTGGATGAGCTGAATGTCTGCGCTTGCTAAATCAATCATGTGTCTGTTCCTTGGTTGCGCCACAGCTAGCAAGCCCAGCAACGTGGTGCAACAAATTGCTAGTCTTTAAGGTCAGTTTCTTCAATAGATTGGTTGGCAAGAAAAGCTTCGTCTACCCGCTCAACTAATAGATCAGTAATATCAATGGTCTGATTGCTACGAACCACGGAATCTTTTTCTAAAATTGCCGCTGCGTTAAATTCTCGCATCATCACATCAAAAAAACTATCAACTCTTCGAAAAAATAATGGTTTTAACATTTTAAAACGCTCTTCAACAATACCAATTTGTTCTAGTCTAGTTTTTCTAATTTCTTGTACCTTGGCGTCAAACGCTTGCGCTGCAATCGCAAATTCTTTTGGTGATAAAATAGTACGGTCCGCTGTCAATTGGATTTCTTCGTCTTTGAGACCATTCAAGATAACACTATTTTCTTCATTGAAAGACTGATTCTCAACATTAAATGCATCCCGCATTGATTGGCCAAATTTAGAGGTTTTGTATGCCCTTTCTAAATCTACCACCAATATTCCTGAGGATTGCGCAGCTAAAGTCTGAGTTAACACTGCCAAAAGACAAGTCAAATAAACCATTCTCACATTTACTCTGAGAAAACGCATCATATTCAAAACGAGGTCGATACAGTCAGATCAAATGACTGTTCTACATCGTTAGGAGCTTTTTTAACCGCGTCGGTCCAATTAAATCGCAACGGTCCAATGGGCGTTTTCCAAAAAACAGATACCCCAGCAACAGCACGTAAAGTAAAATCATTATAAAGTACCTGGCTCGGTGTGGAAGCATTAACCGCAGTATTCAACGACGAAGCGTCCAATCCCCAAACAGAACCAGCATCAAAAAATGCTCCTAACTCAAGTCCGTACTCTTCAGGCAAGCCAAGCGGAGATTGGGTTTCAAACCGTGCCACAGCATAATAATTGCCCCCTAAAGCGTCATTAATTAGGGGAGAGCCTGCAACGTTTTTCTCTCGAGGACCCATACCACCAGCAGCAAATCCACGAAACATGTTCGAGCCCAAAAAATATCGATCAGTTACACGGCTTGCGCTGCTACCATCAAAAATCAACGCACCAAAATCGAATATCCCTGTTAGTTTAACAGCTTCGTTCAGCACATAAGTTTCACCACCCAATTTCATATTAGTCCGGAGGAACGGATCTTTTCCAGTAAATGCAAATTCCTGTCCAAACTTAATAAAGGTTCCAGACTTTGAGTTTAAGCCCGTTCGGCGGTTATCAAATGAATATGAATAGCCAAGTCCAAAGTTGGACCTTCTACCTTGCAAAGACTCGTTTAAAATAATGTTTGATCCTGTGGTAACATCGGATAAAAGTTCTGATTCCCAAAAACCTTTTAGGCCAAGAACTTCTGTCGTGCTGATGGGGAATCCCAACATAGAAGAAGTATCGAAAGAATCCGTGTCGTATTTGGCGTTGTTGCCGTCTGTGCGGTTATATTCAAGGTCTATATTCAAGCTAATATCTCGAGCCAAGGCCGCTGGTTCTTGGAAGGAAAAACTCAGCTTTTTCGTGTTGGCTGTAGTGTTAATTGAAGCACTCAAAGCCTGCCCTCGCCCAAGAAAATTTCCTTCCCTAAAACTTGCAATCACGCCGATCCCTATTGAGGAGTTGTAGTTGGCCCCAAAGCTTAGGCTGCCGGTTGGTTTTTCAGTTACAGCCACATCTACGATTGTTTGATTGGGAGATGTACCTTCACGCGTACTGAGATCAACGTCTCCAAAGAAACCTAGAGCACGAATTCTCTCAGCGCTTGCACGGATTTCGCGGGGATTAAGTGCATCTCCCTCAACAATCTTAAACTGTCGACGGATCACCCTATCCATTGTCGTTGTATTTCCTGAAATATCTATCCGTTCGACGAAAACTCGTGGCCCTCGCGACACAATAAAATCAATATCTAAAGTCAAATCAGCGTCGTTGCGTGTTACCCGTGGTTCAACTCTTGCAAAATTCAATCCTAGCTGCAGCGCCCTACGTTCCATTCGGACTATGGTGTTTTCTATCACTTCAGGCGAGAAATTTTTGCCTTTCTCAAGTACTATTGCCCGTTCGAATACCTGTGGATCAACATCAGATAAATTTGTTGAGGTTGTAATTTTACCAAATTTATATTGCTGACCCTCTTGGACGCTAAAGGTTATAAAAAATGAATCTCTAGTTTTTGATAGTTCTGAGTTTACTGATAAAGTTTGAAAATCCACATAACCACGCGAGTTGTAAAAATCTTTCAAAACTTGCTTGTCAAAATCTATACGATCTTCAACTAGTGTATCCCTCGAAATCATAAGACGAAAAAAACCGGCCTGCTTAGTCGCCAAAATGCGGCGCAGACGACTGTCTGAAAATATGCGATTTCCTACGAAGGAAATACGCTCAATTTCAACCACACCTCCTTCAATGATTTCAAAAACAACATCTACACGGTTATCAGTTCGACGAATAATACGCGGCTCTACACTTGCTGAAATATAACCCCGGTCAGCGTAGGTCGCTGCTATAGCTTTTGTGTCATCACTAACTTGCCTAACCGAATACACCCGCCTCGGAGACGTCCGGACCAGATTCTTCAATTGAGATTGGTCTAAGAGTCGGTTACCTTCAAATGCGACTACATTTACCGTTGGAAACTCAACAACCTTTATTATTAACCTCGACCCCTTAAACTCTGCCGAGACAGATTCAAAAAGCTCCGAATCACGAACCAATTGTATGGCATCATTAACGGCGCCAGCACTTAAAACACTGTCATTCCCAATGCCAGTAAATGACTTGATTGTGGCAGCTTCAATTCGGCGATTACCTTCAATCATTATAGAAGATATTTCAAATTCTTGCGCTTGCGCAATTTGGAATAAGCAGACTACAAAAAGAGCCCCACCAAAAATACAGTTTATAAAATCATTAACCTTAATTCTTATGGCCCCAAATAATCTCATAACATCGGCCTCCGAGTATTAACATGTATAATATCAAAACAACTTACCCCGTCACAAGGGACGTGTCAAAATCAACTGCAGTTCAAAGGCGCTCGTTTGACTTTGATTTTATTCATGGACAGATTTGATTCATAATAACTGCAAAAACAGTAAAAGATAACACAATAATAAGACCAAAAGTCATCAAAAACTGCAACACGGAATCATTTGGTTTGCGGCCAGTGATTGCTTCGTATGCACAAAAGACTAAATGACCGCCATCCAATATAGGAATTGGAAATAGATTCATCAGACCAACAGCAGTAGAAAGACCCGCAATGAGAGCTAAAAAAGGTAGAGCGCCTTGGCTCGCCATTTGTCCTGCAGTCTCTGCGATAGCCACGGGACCTGACAAGTTACAGGCGCTAATTGAACCTACGATCATTTGCCTAAGGCCGGCTAGTGAGATTTTTATAATAAACCACGTTCTTTCAAAAGCAGCTGTAATTGCCACAACAAAAGACTGCGGTTCTGTACTTGGTTCAAAGAAAGTTCCACCCGTAATGCCCACCAGTCGACGGCTTTCAAAACTTCCATTAGGCCCAGGTATTGCAACAGGTTTTGAGCGCAAGACAACATCAAATTTTGTACCCAAACGCCAGATTGAAAACTGCATGTCGTCTTCATCACCAGCTGCCACCAAACTTTGTAGATCTGCAAATCCAGAAATAGATTGGCCATCAATATGCGTGATTACATCGCCGGATTGGATGCCCGCCTCAATCGCAGCAGATCGTGGCTGAACCTGATATACTACCGCGGGGAACGGCACAGGTCCTTGTGCCTTAACCACTTGCCCATTGCGTTTTACTGTATAAGTCACAGAATTCTTGGTGTCCTGACCTGCCAGAACGAACTCTTCAAAATTATTAACATCCACACCGTTCACCGCTGTGATCTCATCTCCTAGCTGTAACGTAAACTCTCCTGGAATATTAAACATCTTGTTAATTTTTAGGGAATCCGAGAATTGACCCTGCCACATAAATAGAGCGCAAAAAAGAACTATTGATAAAATGAAATTAAACGCTGGCCCTGCCGCGGCCGTGGCGGCGCGTGCCCAAATTGGTGCCCCGTGCATCGTGCGTCGCAGCTCAGTCTGGTCAAGGCTATTTAAAGCTACTTCATCTGGCGCGCTTGATATGTTAAAATCTGCCTTAAATTTAACATATCCACCAAACGGCAGCGCTGCAATTTGCCAACGTGTACCGTATCGATCTATCCGTGAAAGTAATACAGAACCAAAACCGACCGAAAATACTTCTGCATGGATGCCACACCAGCGGCCAACAAGATAATGGCCATATTCATGCACAGCGACAATCACCGACAATGCCAGGATAAAGAAGAACATCATCCAAATAAATCCACCAAAAGAAGCGGATACTGCTGCAAAATCAAACATTTAAATTCCTAGCTATCCGACGTGCCACTTTATCGGCATTAAGTATATCCTGCAAATCCCTTGGTTTCGAATTTAAACTCCCAGTCTTATCTAAGTCATTCAAAACAGTTTCAACTAAGATTGCCATATCCAAAAACCCTATTTCGCATGCAATAAAGCGATCAAGGGCCACTTCCTTGGCAGTATTAAAGCTTGTCCCCCAAAGATTGCCCTTGTTCATGACCTCACGCGCCAAACGTAACGCTGGATAACGTACATCATCCGCCGCGAAAAAACTAAACTGACCAATTTGAGTGAAATCTAAACGGGCGACATCCAAAGGCCTGCGTGTTGGATAATGTAGTGCAAACCCAATAGAATGGCACATATCCGGCGGACCCACGTGCGCTATCATCCCGCCATCATTAAAGCCGACTATAGCATGAACGAGGCTCTCGGGATGAATAATAGTCTCGATACGCCTTTCTTCAATTCCAAAAAATTCTTTTGTTTCAATTAATTCCATTGCCTTATTAAACATTGATGCGCTATCAATTGTGACGCGCTGACCCATAGTCCAATTTGGATGGGTTTGGGCTTGGGCCGGTGTCGCTTGAACCAAATCCGCCTGAGGCCAGTCACGAAATGCCCCTCCGCTAGCAGTAATTATAATGCGCTCAACACTGGCGATGTCCTCTCCAAGCAAAGCCTGAAAAACCGCCGAATGTTCGCTATCAACAGGTAAAATAGTTGCACAGTGCTCTGCTGCTTGAGCTAAAAGAAGTGGTCCGGCTGCAACCAATGACTCCTTATTGGCGAGTGCCAGTGTAGCCCCTTGCTTTACAGCATTTAGGCTGGGTACTAGGCCAGCAATACCAACTATCGCCGACATAACCCAATCTACTGGCCGATCTGCTGCCTCTGAAATGGCCAATTCACCCGCAGTTGCCTCAATGCCCAGATCAGATACCGCAGCACGCAAGGCGGGCAGCAACTCACGAAAGGCGGTTACAACTATTTCAGGACGAAACTCACGAGCATCTTTTACCAATTGCTTAATATTTTGTCCGCCGGTTAATGCTACAATTTCATACGATGATGGGTCGCTACGCACCAAGCTAAGCGTGCTTTGTCCAATGGAGCCCGTTGAACCAAAAATAGAAATGCGCCTCATCAGTTAAAAAACATAGCTGAAGTGATACCAAGCACCGCAGCGCCACCAATAAACCCATCAAACCGGTCTAAAAACCCACCATGCCCTGGTATGAGGTTTGAACTATCTTTCACACCCACCTGGCGTTTAATCCAACTCTCTGCAATATCCCCTAATTGAGCACCAAAAGCCACAGCAACAGCAACAGCAACCATCCACCTCTCCCCAGAATACTGCATCAGAAAAAAGCCTAATGCAGCCGTTAAAATCCAACCTGCAATAGTACCACTCCAAGTTTTTTTAGGGCTAATTGATGGCCAAAACTTTACTCCACCGATTGCTCGGCCACCCAGATAGCCACCAATATCGGACAAAACTACCAATGCCGCCAAAACGCAAATTCCAAAATTACCAAAAGTTAACGTAAGATACCAAAATGCAATCATTCCAAATGTGAGAAAGGCTCCATAACCTATGTATATTCCTCGTTGAGATTTAACGAAAGCAGCCCCTATAAGTATAGGTAAAAAGCCAGCAACACCGGGTAAAGTCAGGCCCGCATACAGATTTAGAGGTTGCACGAGCATCGGCAGCCAACCCAAAATCGCAATGCCCGTCACAGCCAATAATTTGCGGCCAGACAGACCAAACATCTGCGCCAACTCCCATTGCATGGCCACTACAACCACAAATCCAAAAGTTAAAATACCAATGCGCCCAGCATTAAGAGCGATGGCAAACACAATTAATAGGCCCGCCGCTGACGCAAAACGTTTGGGCAGATCCCCCCATTTTTTAGATACCATGCTTCGATTGCTCCCAAATTTTTTCAAATTACGATATTGGAAATCTGTTCGGTTCATTTTTTAGCTGTAAGTTTACACCTAAACGTGTTCACCGCTAATATTCGGTTTAATATGAACTACCATTTGTGTCATAATTTAAACCATCATAATTTCTGCTTGTTTAGTTTCCAAAGCAGAATCCACCAGTTTGATTTGAGTGTTAGTAATTGACTGTACTTCAGTTTCCCAGAGCTTTTGGTCATCCTCGGACAGGCCCGCGACTTTGGCTTTTTTTATCTTGTCCATGCCATCACGCCGTACATTGCGTACTGAAATACGGCAATGTTCTGCATAACCAGCCGCCACTTTGGTCAGCTCACGACGCCGTTCTTCGTTAAGTTCTGGAATTGGCAACATTATGATCGTGCCATTAGTTTGAGGATTAATACCCAAGCCACTCTCGCGAATTGCCTTTTCAACCGCGCCTATAAGACCTTTGTCCCAAACATTCACCGTTACCATCCGCGATTCAGGCACATTGACTGTGCCCACTTGGTTTATAGGCGTCATCTGACCGTAAGCGTCGACCATAATAGGGTCAAGAATGGACCCGCTAGCGCGTCCGGTACGCAGAGATGCAAATTCTGTTTTCAATGATGACATCGCACCATCCATACGACGCTGCAAGTCTTCTATATCGTTATCTAAAGAGTCTTCCGACATAATCAATTCTCTCTTATTTTACCCATGAACCTTCGTGTAGGTCCCTTTTCCCGATAATATCCCTTTAAAGCCGCCCGCTTCATCCAGTGAAAACACGATTATAGGCAGATTATTATCACGAGCCAAAGCAATCGCGGAAGCGTCCATCACTTTGAGGCGTTTTTGCAAAACTTCATCATAACTTATTGTATCATAGCGTATAGCATTTTCATATTTTTTGGGGTCTGTATCATAGATACCATCCACCTGCGTACCCTTAAATATTGCCTCACAGGCCATCTCGCTAGCACGCAATGTTGCTGCTGTATCAGTAGTAAAATAAGGATTCCCCGTACCTGCAGCAAAAATGACAACGCGTTTCTTTTCCAAATGACGGACAGCACGGCGACGGATATATGGTTCACACACTTGATCCATAGGGATGGCCGACACTACGCGTGTGTGAACTCCCTGTCCTTCTAAAGAGCTTTGCATGGCCAATGCGTTCATTACCGTGGCTAACATGCCCATGTAATCTGCAGTGGTGCGCTCCATACCTTGCGCTGAACCTTGCAAACCGCGGAATATATTACCTCCGCCAATTACCATACAAATTTCAACGCCAAGGTCGTGAACTGTTTTCACTTCGGCTGCGATGCGTTCAACTGTAGGCGGGTGTAGGCCGTAGCCCTGATCGCCCATAAGTGCTTCACCAGAGATTTTTAGAAGAACACGCTTGAATTGGCCTTGAAAAACGGAAGTATCGTGCATTGTGCCCTCATCAGAATTTTCCTTAAGATGTCGGAAAACTCTGGTAAGAGCAACGGCGTGTTGGATAGCAGATAAAAAAAAGTA
>MDTF01016456.1_pt1 | contig 14482 bp, 13 predicted proteins | sample 811191 | NCBI WGS metagenome assembly MDTF01 (sample SAMN05326649, study PRJNA326480) | marine metagenome | isolation source: seawater | place: Southern Ocean | collected 2011
GTGGAAGCGCAGTAATGCGTGTAGCTGACCAGTACTAATAGCTCAATTGGCTTGATTTATGCACTGAAAAAAATTTTTAACTAATTTTAATGATAATTGATATTTTATTTTATAACCCCAGACTTAACTGCTGGGGTTTTTTTTATTTATATAGAAAGCCTTAAAAGGTAAACAGTTAAAGTTTTAAAATGAAAAAAATAATCAAAAAAATATTACAAAAATTTTTTTTTAAAATTTTAGCTTCAGTAGAACTAAGTGAAAATTTAAGTTCATATATTTACTCTTTAACCGAGAAACCAATTGCAGATGCAAATACATATATTAAACTTGCAAAAGAAGCTCAGAAAAACACATTCTCTTTTTATGAGGTAGATGAATTTGAAAAAACAACAGGAATTTCAATCAACAAAGATTGGTTAAATCAACTTGGTCTTATTACTCAAGTTGTTATCAAAAAATCACCACTTAACTATGCTCATGGGAGAATACTGTATTCAGCATTGCGACACTATTTAAAACATCAAGTTAAAGATAGTAAGAGTGTGAATATTATTGAGACAGGCACTGCAAGAGGTTACTCCTCACTTTGTATGGCAAAAGCTTTGTTTGATGAAGGTTATGAAGGTCAAATATGTACAATTGACTTGTTACCACACAAAACAAAAATGTATTGGAATTGTATTTCAGACCATCATCATGGACCACTTTCAAGAAGTGAGTTACTTAAAGATTGGTCAGACCTTGTTAAGAGATATATTCTTTTTGTACAATGTAGTTCAAAGCAAATGATGACAAAACTTTCATTTTCAAGAGTGCATTTTGCTTTTTTAGATGCTGCTCATACTTACGAAGATGTTATGTTTGAGTTTAGTAGTATTTCTCAATTACAAATAAAGGGAGATATGATCATTTTTGATGACTATAACTTCTCTCAATTTCCAGGGGTTTTCAAGGCTATAAACTATATTGGAGACAACTTGGAATATAGCTTACAGAAGATATTGAACTCTAAAGCTAACAGGGGTTATGTAATTGCAACAAAATTATAACTTTTTTATATTTAATAATTTTAAAGCATGCCTCAAAAATTCTGATACATGTGTAATTAAATTTATGGTATATTGATATCATTATATAATTAATATGATTAATAAATCTATTGGCAAATCTTTTTCTGTAATTATTAGAACTCAAAATGAAGAATATTGGGTGGGTCACACTATCCAGTCTGTTCTTGAATTTTTTCCTGGTGCAGAAATAATAATCATTGATAATAATTCTACAGATCATACACATAATATATGTAAAATGTTCTCAAAGGCAAAATTACTAGAAAAAAGTAGTACAAGATCTTACACTAAATTTATTTTTTCAAAGATTAACAAATATAGTCCTGGCAAAGCCTTAAATAAAGGAATTAAGCTTTCTACAAGAGACAATATTTTAATTATCTCAAGTCACTGTGTTATTAAAAAAATTAATTTTTCTAAATTAGAAGAAAATATTAAGAATTATGTGGGAATTTTTGGAAACCAAATTCCAGTTTATTTTGGAAAAAAAATACGTAAAAGATATATTTGGTCAAACTTTAATGATAAAGTACAAAAAGTGAATTATTTTTCAAAAATTGAAAATAGATATTTTTTTCATAACGCTTTTGCATTTTTTAAAAAAAGCAGTCTAAAAAAAAACCCTTTTGATGAAGAGCTTGTTGGCAAAGAAGATAGATATTGGGCAAAAAAAATTGTTAGTAAAAAGCTTAAGTTTCTTTATGATCCATTTCAAATCGTTGAACATCATTATACAAAAAATGGAAGTACCTGGAAAGGCATAGGGTAAAGATAATTTAGTCTTTAAAAAGGTCTTTTATTTTTTTTAATGTATCAATTGTTATAGCTTGATCAGGATCGCTCACTGATTTTTCAGGATTTGGGTGGCATTCAACAATTAAACCATCAACATCTAATGCCATTGCTGCTTTAGAAATTGGTAATACAAAATTTCTATACCCTGTAGCATGACTTGGATCATATATAATTGGAATGTTTGTAAATTCTTTTAATGCTGGTATCATCATTAAATCAGGTGCCCATCTAGTTGAAGGAAATATATGTCTATAGCTAGGCATACCAACCACTCCTCTTAAGCAAATTGCAATTTTTGTATTTCCTCCCTCAATTATTCTTTCACATGCTCCAAGAATTTCATCCAAAGTTCCCCATGTGCCTCTTTTTAATAAGACAGGTTTATTTTGTTTTCCTAATTCATCTAAAAGAGAGTAGTTTTGAAAATTTCTTGTTCCTACTTGAAATATATCAGTATGTGAAGAGACTAATTCAATTTTTGATGCATCCATAACCTCTGTAACTATATCTAATCCTGTTAATTCTTTAGCACTTGACAGGAATTCAAGTCCTTTATTTTTAAGTCCCTCTTTCCAACCATTTACAATGTCTCTCACAGGATATGTGCATGGTTTGTATGCACCGCCCCTTAGTGCATCAACACCGATTTTTTTAAGTTCTAAAGCAATATTTTCAATCATACTTTTGGACTCAACAGAGCATGGTCCCGCAATAAGAATTTTTTCTTTTCCTAATTTTTTACCTCCAACTTCAAATCCAAACTCAATAGTTTCATCCACTGTATGCTTAAGTTTATTATCTTTTATTAATTGGTTGATATATGCATTTTCTGTCATTTTATCTTTTTTTTAATTTTTCTTTTGCTTTTAAAAGAGTTTCGGGAGTTTCTATGTTGGTACAATTATCCATTACTGACCCTATCCTTCTAGACATCTGGCCTTTAATTAAATATTTCATTTCAATAATTCTAACAGAACCATTTCTACTACCGTCTTTATTTACAGTAAATAGATCCATATATTTTTTTTTGATGGCATATTCTAAAAGATCATCTAACTTATTACCTCTATCAGGATGATCAGGTTGCAACCCAATCAAAAAATCATATTTTTTACAATTTATTTTTTGAACAAAGTCAAAATAGATATCGGCTACTTCTGCCTCACCAAGTAATTCTTTTGGTCTATCAATGTATTTTGCATTATTAGAAATAGCTATTTTTTCTATATGTTCTGCGTCTGAGCTCACATAAATATCTTTGACATATTTTGATGTTTTGGCATAATCTATTGAATGTTCAATTAAAGTCTTTCCCTCAATCTTAGTAATGTTTTTATTTGGTAATCTATTAGAATGAGATTTAGCAGGAATTATTACAATTGCATTTATTTTCATAAGTATTTTTTAAATTTCCTTACAGCATAATTCCAAGCTCTAAGTTGACCTTGAAAAGTCATACCCCCTATATGAGGTGTTACTAATATATTTAGTTTTGTTAGATTTTTTATTATAACACTATTTTTTATATTATCAAATTCATTTTCAACTACATCTGTTCCATAACCATATATTTTTTTCTTTTTAAGTGCCCAAACAATATCTAATTCTTTAACTATCTCTCCTCTTGAAGTATTAATTATAACCAAATTTTTTTTTGATATATTAAGAATTTTTTTATTAATAAGATATTTAGTATCCTGACCTACATGTGTATGAATTGATATTACATCTGAAAATTTAAATAATTTTTTTAATGAAACTTTATTATATTTATTATTTCTTACATATGGGTCATAATAATAAACTTTCATGCCAAATGCTTTTCCATAATTAGCCATAATTTTTCCAAGTCTACCTAACCCTATGATGCCTAGCTTTAGACTTGAAATTTCCTGACCCATAAATGGTAAATAATCCCACTTTTTTTTTTTAACAAACTGACTTGAATCAATAATGTTTCTTAACAAGCATATCATTAAACCAAAACTAAGCTCACTAGTAGAAGGAAGTTTTTTTAATAATTTATAATCTTTTGTAAGAGACAAAATTTTTATATTTAATTTCTTACAATCATTAATATTAATATGGTTTAAACCAGTCGATGCAGTATTAATTAATTTTATAGAGGAATTATACAAGATTTCTTGATCCAATACATAGCCTTGTCTATTAGGATTGCAAAAAATAGAGTCAATATTTTTGTTTAATGATAAAAATTTTATAATTTGTTTTTTTGAAATATTGGGCTTGTAAATTAATTTTCCATATTTTTTTAATTCTAATTTTAAATTACCTAGATGATTTACAGGAGTGGTACAAAGGATTGTTTGCATAATTAGAAATTTTTTATAATTGAAAATATATTTTTATTAGGATTTTTGAAGCATAGAGATTTGGTTAATTTTTATTTTTTTTCATAAGTTTGATGGTAGCAAATAATATTTCTTTGTCATTTACCAATATAATTTAACACTTAAAACAAGACTGTTCATAAAGTTATTTTTTAGTATATTTGTAATAATTTGAAGTATAATCAAATTTATTAAATTAAGCTATAATTATGAAAAATAAAACTTACAGTAACTTCATAAAAAAAGGATTTGCAGTATATAAGAACTTTTTTAATGAACACGAAATTGAAAGATTAATCCAAGCTTCCAAAGAACTTGATAAAAATTCTTCTGGATTAGCTTTACATAATCATCAAAATTATTGGAGTATTATTAATAACAAAAAAATTTTAGATGTTGTCAGAGCATTATCTAATGAATCAAATATTTCTTATTTATACAATTCAAATGCAAAGATTAGTTCAAAAAATAATAATACATGTAAAAATTATAGTTGGCATAGAGATTCTGCATGTAGAATATTTGGCATAGGGTCTGATTGGGACAAGGATGAAATCTATAATGTTATGCGAGTAGGAATTTATCTGTCTGCAGACACAGACTCTGGACTAAATGTAATATCTGAAAGCCATAATAAAAAATACAATATATCTGGAATATTAAATCTTTTGAATACAAGACTAAAAAATTACAATTTTAAACTAATTAAAATATTCAGAAATTTTTTGCAGAAATTTATTGGAATAAATATAAAAACAAATAAAGGTGACATGATAATTTTTCTTGCAAATTTATTGCATAGTGCAATACCAACTGAAAAAGATAGAGTGGTGCTTTTTTTAGCCTATGGTCCAAATAATAAGCATTCAAAAAATTTTGTAAATTATTACATGAAGCATAGAGATGGATGGGAATTCAAAGACGAAGAAACTCAAAGAAAGTTCTTTGAATCAACAAAAAAAAATAATACTTACTTCCCAGTTCCTGAAAAAAAAAAAGAATTAGAAGGAATGATAATACCAAAAAAAAATTAATAAAAGATACATAATAAAGTATTTTTACAGTATAATTCAATTAAATATATGTTTTGGCTCGTTAAAAATTTTTTATCAAAAAGATATAACTTTACCATTTAATGAAAGTACTTAAAAAAATACTGTTTTTACTTACTCGTAATGAGCGTAAACGTGCAATCTTAATATTTTTAATGATTTTATTAATGGCTTTTTTAGATATGATTGGTGTAGCCTCAATCCTGCCTTTTATTGCTATATTAACAAACCCTAGCCTTCTTGAAACGAATGCAATTTTAAGTATGATGTTTCAGTATTCAGAAATATTTGGTGTTAAAACACAACAAGAGTTTCTTTTTGCTCTTGGTATTTTAGTTTTTATATTATTAGTTTTTTCACTTGTCTTTAAAGCCCTTACATACTATGCACAATCACGATTTGTTCAAATGCGCGAATATAGTATCGGTAAGCGTTTAATAGAAGGTTATCTTCACCAACCTTATAGTTGGTTTTTAAATCGCAACAGTGCAGAAATTGGTAAATCTATTCTTTCAGAAGTAGGCATAGTAGTTAGTGGTGGCTTAAGGCCTATGATGGAATTAATAGCTAATAGCATGGTTACAATTGCATTATTAACTTTATTAATTATAGCAAACCCATACCTTTCGTTAATAGTTGGTTTTTCACTGTGTGGAGCGTACGGCATTATTTATAAATTTACACGTGATTATCTTAATCGTATTGGACAAGAGCGTCTTGAGTCAAACGAAAAGAGGTTTACTTCTATAACTGAAGCTTTTGGTGCTGCAAAAGAAGTTAAAGTAGGAGGCTTGGAACAAACTTACATCAAACGGTTTGCTGAACCAGCTTATACTTTTGCTAGGCATCAGGTAAATGCAGAAATAGTAAAACAATTACCCCGTTTTGCTTTAGAAATGATTGCCTTTGGTGGTATGTTATTGATAATACTTTATCTTATTAAACACACTGGCACTTTCATCACTGCTTTACCTGTCATTGCACTTTTTGCGTATGCTGGTTATCGCTTGATACCAGCTATACAGCAAATTTATTCTGCCGTTACTCAATTACGTTATCTAGGACCTTCACTTGATACTTTGTATGATGATTTAAAAAGCTTAAAACCATTCAACTCACAAGACCAAGGTGTTTTGTCATTTAATAAAAAGATCACTTTAAAAAACATTAGTTATAACTATCCTAACACATCACGAACTACTTTGAAGGGTATTAATTTTGATATTCCTGTCAAAACAACTGTTGGACTAGTTGGTGTTACTGGCAGTGGCAAAACTACTGTAGTAGATATTATTCTTGGTTTGCTTGAAGCTCAACAAGGGACATTGGAAGTTGATGGTAAAGTAATTAACAAACAAAATTCTAGAGCTTGGCAAAAATCTATTGGCTATGTACCTCAGTATATATATTTAGCAGACGATACTATTGGTGCTAATATCGCTTTTGGCGCAGAACCTAAAGATATAAACCAAAAAGCTGTTGAAAAAGCCTCTAAAATTGCAAACTTACATGAATTTGTAATAAATGAATTACCAAATCAATACCAAACTACTATTGGTGAGCGTGGTATAAGATTATCAGGAGGACAACGTCAAAGAATAGGAATTGCAAGAGCTTTATATCACAACCCAAAGGTACTAATCTTAGATGAGGCAACAAGTGCTTTGGATAATCAAACTGAAATGGCAGTCATGGAGGCAGTAAACAACCTCAGTAAAGACATCACAATTATCTTAATAGCCCATCGTTTAAACACAGTTAAGAATTGTGATTTTATATTTAAACTTGATAAAGGTCAGCTTGTAAGCCAATTAACTTTTAATGAATTAATTAATGATAATGAGTACTTTAGCTCAAGTTAAAAAACTTATAAAAGCTATATTAATTTTTTCTTCCAAGTTTCTGGTGTTTTATCATTAATAATTTCTAATGGAAGGTTATATTTAAAGGGTCTTGTACCTCTTGTCCTAATATATTCTACAGTTTTTTTTATAGATTCTTCTAATGTGGTTTTTGTTTCATATTCTAAATATTGTCTTGCTTTATCAGCAGAACAGGTAGCATGCTTTACTTCTTGTGGTCTTTCTTTTACATAGATTGGTTTACCATTATAACCACTTGAGTTAGCGACTAATGATGATAAAGTATTAATTGAGCAGGAACTTTCATCTGGCCCTACATTAATTATTTCACTGTAGATTTTTGGATCTAATGCAAGTTTTTCTAAACAATAGATAACATCATCTATGTAACTGAAGCATCTTGTTTGTTCGCCGTCACCATAAATTATAGAGGGCTGTCCTTGTAAATTTCTGTTAATCATTATAGACACCACATTTCTGTATGGATCATCATATTTTTGATTAGGACCTACAATATTGTGAGGTACAGCAATATTATATTCCATACCGTGCAGTTTTGCTAATACTTGTAAAGTCTCTTCACCTGCTACTTTAGCAATACCATAGGGATCTACTGGCATAGGCTTCATATCTTCAGTAAAAGGTGTTTGTTGTGACCCATATCTTGCCATTGATGAACAATATACAAACCTTTTAACTTTATTAACTATGGCAGATGTAATAACTGATACGCTCGCTTGATAAATATTTTTTGTAATAAAATTTGGAGAAAATACAGATAGACCCTCATGCGCTGTAGCAGCACAATGATATACTATATCAACATTATAAAGATTTTTACTCATCTCTTCATAGTCAATACAATCAGTTAAATCAAAACGATATAAGTTATCTGGCAAATTATCATTTTCACCACCTAGCATATTGTCATTCCCACCAACTTGATGGCCCAATTGTAATAAATGTTTTGCCAAATGACTGCCTAAAAAACCCGCAATACCAGTTATATAAATTTTCATACTTATAGTTTTTTTATTATTGATAGTTCCAAACCAGCTTTAAAGCATCTTTTGTTAATTTCATATAAATATTTATTATACTTTTGTTATTGATGTGATTATTTAATAGCAGAGTTCTTTAGTGATAAAGATATTTAATTTTTAAATATAATATCGCAAAAATTATGTGTATATAAGGCAAAAATTAAGTATATTGTAAAAGCGTCACAATTAAGCTTAAACATAGTAAATATAATTTAGTATTTATATTATAACTTTTTAAAGTAGTATTATTTTTGTTTATTTCCGGTATTTTCAAAAAAGTAAAAAAATGAAAAAAAAAATTGATATAACTGTATGTATCTTAAATTACAACAATGGTGAGATAACAAAAAAATGTATCCAGAGCCTACACGATTTAACAGTTGGTATATCGTTAGAAATTATAGTCGTAGATAATAAATCTACAGACAACTCATTAGAAATATTAAGTAAAATAAATGATATTATCTTAATAAAAGCTGAATATAATTGTGGATTTAGCAGGGGAAACAATTTAGCTTTAAAAAAAGCAAGTGGGAAATATAGTATACTTTTAAATAATGATACTATTTTAAAAAATAATGCCTTAAAGATACTTTTTGATTTCATTGAGCTTCATCCCAATGCTGGCGCAATAGGTCCGCAGTTATATTACTTTAATAATAAAAAACAATTCTCGTACGGCCCATTTAGGAGTGTGTTCGAAAGAATGAAATGGGAATTTGGACCTGAACTAAGAAGATTGATATCTCTAATTATCCCGAAAATAGGAATAAAAAAAAAGGATCCAGAAAAACAACAAGAAGTAAAAAATTATAAAATTATTGGTCGACCTAGAGGATGTGCTTTTATGGTTAAAACCTCTAATATGAAAAAAGTAGGTTATTTGGATGAGCAGCTTTTCTTATATTGTGATGAAACAGACTGGGCATTGAGGTTTTTAAATGAAGGATTTGATAATTATTTTGTAGGAGATGCCGAAATATATCATCATTGGGGTTTATCCACTTCAGCTGATAAAGACCTTTTTGATTTAATACATACTTCAAGTTATTATAAATATCATAAAAAACATCATGGATATAAGGCGGAAATATTATTAAGGTGCTCTTTTATTTTTGGCGCTTCTTTAAACTTTTTATTATTTTTGATTGCTTTATTTAATAAGAAATTAGATAAAATTGATGAACTCAAAAAATTTAAAGCAAAAATTAACAAAGGTTTTATGTTTTATGAGCCTATTCCAGAAGATACAAAAAAGTATTTATTACAAGAAAATAAAAATTTTAATTAGTAGAAAAAGATTTAGTTTACTTTAAAAAAATAAATATAAATGATTTATGATTTTCAAGAATTAAACCAACTAGACAAAATTCCTTATTTAAAAGAAATAAAAATAGATATAAAAAAAGCAATAAGTTTAGATTATCAAACTATTTTGGTTCATAAATATTTTTGGCCAACTAAAGAAGGTCATTGGGTCTTTTTTAAAAGTATCACTAAAATAATTTTTCAAATATTTTTCAAGACAAGAGTTAAATCTATAATAGATAAAAAAATAAATAGTGAATATGTCTTTTTTTTTGATGATACGCACAGAGTTGATAAAATAAGAATGTTTAATTCTATTGTTAAATCATTTAGTAGAGAAAAATCATTCTCAATAATAAAAAACCTTCCAAAGCTCACCTTCTATAAATTTGATAACATAAAGAATATGATCAAAAAAATACACTTAACTTATAATTTTATTTCTAATTTTAGATTATTAAAAAAGATTAATTTTCAAGATAAATTAAAATTAGCATCAATATTGTTAAAATGTTTTAATGATTATAAAGAATTAATGAATTTAAAATTTAATCAGAAAAGTAAATTATTTTTTTTTAATGAAAATTATTATCTTCAAAATATGATTTGCCAAATTGCAAATATAAAAAATATAACAACATTTGCGTGTGACCATTCAATTCTTGAATTTCAAAAAGTAGAATACCCTAGAATGTTTGATAGCTTTGTGTATAGTTTAAGTGCAAAATATCATTTATGTTGGGGTAAATATAATAAAAAGGGATATGAAGACATGCTAAAAAATACAAAAACTAAATTTTTAGTAACTTGCCACCCACTTAGAGATCAATACCAAGCTGATATCAAAGTTTTAAGACAAGAAACATACTCTCATATGATTGTTCTTTTAGCGCAAAAAAAACATTTTAAAGAAAATTATGCCTTAATAAAGTTGGTAAAAAAATTTGTAAATAAAAGTAAGTTCACTTATACGATAAAATTACACCCTAGTGATAATGAAAATAATTATCATAATATTGATTTGAATGACAAACTATTGAATGAGGTTGTAAATCAAGAAGAATTCATAGAAGATTTATTTAACCCTAATTCAATATGTGTATTTTTTAGAACTTCAGGATATCTGGAGCTAGTTTCAAAAGGTGTTCCAACTTTCAAATATATTGATGAACAAGAGGATTATGTTGGAGTGAATTCATTTAATAGTTTAGAAAAATTAGAAAGACTTATTAATAGTAAAAATAATCGAAGTTTATGGTATAATAACGAAGTATTACCGAAGTTAAATAGTATGTATGGTAAATTTACGAAAGATCCATCAAGTGTATATAGAAAGATAATTTGTGAAAAATCTTGAAAAATAGCAATATTTATTTAAATATTGAACTACTTAAGCTAGCTATAAAAAAATTTTCTCTTATTATTTCACTTAAATGTATTTATTTAAAAATTATATTTATGAAATTGCAAAAAAATCTATTAGTGAATTAAATTCAGTAGGCTATTCTAAACCGGGTCATAACGGACCGTATAGAGATCTAGAAACTCCAGTACGCAATACTGCTCACAGACTTTATTTATTATCAAATTTAGCATATTTATTTAAAGAAAGCTTAATTATAGATGCAGCAAATAAAGCATGTGATTATCTCTGTAGTGAACTTGCTAGACCTAAAAATACAATTTTTTATTGCAGAAAAAATCCCAAAAAAGATTTTTCCAATGGTCTTATAGGGCAAGCTTGGGCAATAGAGGGATTAATTGCTGCTGCAAAATTATTAGGTCGCTCAGATGCACTGAGAATTGCAAAAGAATGTTATTTTTTGCATCCTTGGGTTGAAGATTATGCTTCATGGTGTAGAGTTGATATGGATGGTGGTTCTTTAACACTTGATAGAACATTTAATCATCAATTATGGTTCGCTGCTATTTCTGCTCATCTTAATGACTCTGAAATAACTCGAAGAAGTGAAAGATTCCTTGATAATATTGGTCAACATGTACAAATTTATGATGATGGAGTAATATTTCACCAGTCTAGACTTGGAACTTTATCGAGTAATTTCAAAAAAATTAGTCATCTTTTAATAAAAAATTTATATATAGAACTATTAAGAGTCAAATCTCACAAACAAAATTATAGTAAATCTATTGGTTATCATAGTTTTAATCTTTACGCTTTTGCTTTATTAAAAAAAATTTTTCCACATCACAAATTTTGGTCATCCTTAAAGTTTACTAAAATGCTTAATGTAACAAAATCTAAAAATTTTCTCTTTTCATTAGACTCAAGTATTTTTGGTTGGCCTTATAATCCTCCAGGTATTGAATTGGCTTTTGTTGGTGAAGTTTTTGATATGGGTACAGGATATAGTCAGTCGTGGATAAATCTTCAATATGATAGGACATATAATTCTACAACAGGTGATTTGTTGACACAGAATGCACCTGACCCTTTAACATCAGCTGCTCGAATTTATGAGGCAATGAGACTTGAGGGTGATTATTATCTACCACAGAATATAAAATGTTAGAATTAAATCCATTTGTTTCAGTAATTGTACCCACATATAACGATTGGGATCGTTTAAAATTATGTTTGGATGCTATAAAAGCACAAGATTATCCTAAAAATAAATTTGAAGTTTTAGTAGTAAATAATAATCCAGAAGAATTACCCCCATATGATATTGAGTTTTACAACATTAGGGTAATTAATGAAAATAAAGTTGGAAGCTATGCTGCTAGAAATGCTGCCATAAATGTTGCAAAAGGTGATATATTTGCGTTTACAGATTCAGATTGTATCCCTAATGAATTATGGTTGTATGAAGGAGTAAAGGCAATCATTTCAAATGAACAAAATTCCATTGTAGCTGGGTTCATTAATGTTTTTCCAAAAATAAAAGATAAACCTAATATTTTTGAGCTCTATAGTATCCAATATGAATTAAAACAATCTTCATATGTCAAAAATGATAGATTTGCTACTGCAAATGTTTTTATAAAAAAAGATGTTTTTGCAACTATAGGAAAATTTGATTCCTCATTAAAAAGTGGTGGAGATTTTGAGTTTGCATCCAGAGCTGTGGAAAAAAATTTTTTAATTTCATATTGTAAATCTAGTGTTGTATCTCATCCGGCTAGAAGTACTTATGATGATATTAAACAAAAAGCAAAGAGAAAAGCCGGTGGAGTTTTTGACTTAAATAAATCAATCTTAAAAATGTTATTATCAATTTTTAAGTCACTTATAATTTCTTGCAGTGAAATTATTATATTAAAAATTTCATTAGTTAATAAATTTAAATTAATTATTATTATTTTTATTTATTTTTTTGTTAAATTTTTTGAAATACTAGGTTTAGTTCTATGGAAATCAAAAAGTGATAGAAAATAATATTTCAAAATTATTAATTATTGTATTTTTAGAAGATTCATCTAAGTTATAAATATGTATTTGTTGAGCATCTGTATACCTACTTATAATCGTGAACAAAACCTTAAGACAATGTTAGACTCTATAAAATCTAATTCTAGTGTTGAGATTGTAGTTTGTGATGACGGCTCAACAGATAAAACGTATCAATTAGTTAAATCATATTATAACAGTCTAAATATTAAGTATATTTTTCAAGAAAATTTAGGGGTTTCTGCTGCAATTTTAAAAGCATATAATCATGCCTCTGGTAAATATGTCATCAAAATGGATTCAGATGATCTTTTTATTGAAGGTGGTTTAGATTTTGTTTTAGACTCAATAAAAAAAAAAACAGAATATGATGCGTTTCTTTACGGAGTTAAGACAATTAAAGATAAGATGTTTTCAGAAAATTTACCTCCAAATGGTATAACTAATTTCATATCTGTCCGTGCAGATTTTAAGGTTAAAGGTGATTTAAAAGAAGTCGTTAGTCGCGAGATAGCTCTAGAGTATATGTATAAAGTTCCAAAAAAAACGAAACGTATACCACCTGGATTATTATGGGTTAAAATCGCAGAAGATCACAAGTGTTTTAGCTTTGATTGTGCTGTGGCAATTAAAAATTATTCTGATGAAGGGATTTCATCAAAAATACTATATTTGAAAACACTTTATCCAGCACCTATGGTTGAGCTGAATGGACGTCTTTCAGATAGTAAAGTTTATAAGTCTGCTATTTATCGTTGGCGTTCACGTTTACTCTACGCTCGCTATAGTTTTCACAATCATTCAATGAGTATTAAAAATTGGTGGCATTGGTTAGTTTTTATTCCTGGTTGGTGTATTTATATAATTGATAAAATAAGACTTATAAATAATAAGGATTAAAATATACTTAGATTATAGTCTTAAATTAATTTTATTAATGATTGATTTAAAGCTTATAGTAATTTGTTTTTCTATTTATTGTATGTTGTTAAATAATAAAATTTATTATAGTTTTAATATTAATCTTAAATTAACCTATGAAATATTTATAAAAAAATTTTGAAAGTTCTTCATATAATTACCAGTTTAGGAGATGGAGGTGCAGAAAACACATTGTATAAAATTTGCAAACATGACTCTGTCAATGAACACATTATTATTTCATTAAAAAAAGCTGATAAATATTCATTATTATTAAAAAAAATAGGTATTGATGTTTATCACTTAAGTATGAAATTTTATTCAATTTTGAATTTTTTTTATCTTATAAAACTTATTCGTTTTTTAAAACCAAACATTGTACAAACATGGCTTGTCCATGGTGATTTAATAGGAGGTGTGGCTGCAAAATTATCTGGGTTCAACAACATAGTTTGGAATATTCGTTATTCAAATTTAGAAATACAAAAAACTAATTTAATTAATTTTTTACTTATTAAGTTATTAGCCAAACTATCGTTTTACATACCAAGATTAATTATTGTTGTTTCAAAAAGTACAAAAAAGAATTGTAAAGATCTTGGTTACCATGAAAAAAAATTATTTTTAATTCCTAATGGATATGATCTATCAATTTTAAAACCTAGCAA
>MDTF01016816.1_pt1 | contig 14480 bp, 14 predicted proteins | sample 811191 | NCBI WGS metagenome assembly MDTF01 (sample SAMN05326649, study PRJNA326480) | marine metagenome | isolation source: seawater | place: Southern Ocean | collected 2011
GACATCCCCGTACAAAACACCTTATCTGAGTCAATCGAATTGTCTGCGGAAAACAAAGTTATTAAATCTTCTAAAAAAGCAACATCGTCTACTGTTTCATTGTTTTGGAAATCATAGCCAACATTGAAGAACGTATTCCCGCCTGAGTCTTCAATTCCTTGGGGGTAGCACACTGCAAATCCATACTCCGTTGCCAAATTGTTAAATTCAGAATAGTTCATGATGCCCTGTGCGGTACCAGTATAACCATGACAGACAAACACCAAAGGACAGTTTTCTGGCGCGCTGCTCGGCTTAAAATAAATATACTCTCTTTGAAATTTTCCACTGTTGATCTCACCATATTCAATAACCATGATGGAATTGTTAAGGCTGTTGTTGGCGAGGTCATCATCTTGCTGACCATTCACATTTGTCACCGTCACATCAATGTTATACAATCCAGCACTTTCTGGGAAAAACTGATCTTGGTGAGTGAAAGTGTATGTGTTTCCTGACGATATAGAAAGATTGCTATAGGATTGTGAATACGACATGGATCCACCCTCGGACCACACAATGTCAAAACTCTCAATAACGTCTGCGCCTATGTTGGAGATGACTCCTTCAATACTGACAGCTGTGCCCAATTGAATATTTGTTGGAAAGGAAAGCAAGGTCATCTCTGCATTTAATCCTACAGGTTCGTAAATGACAACATCATCAATCGCCCAACCAAACATCCAGCCGCCATCATCGTCATAGTGAAACGCAAGCAAAACATTGTTGAAATCAAGCAATTCTGTGAGATTCACATTGTGATTTTCCCACACAGTATTGTCGGCATTTCCATTTCCCGCAATTTCTGTTAACTCAATCCATGAGGATCCTTCGTCCAACGAATACTCAATGGTCGCTCTATCTGTGCTGCCCTCAAAAGCTTCTCCTGAGAAATAACCCGCGAAGGATAAAATAGCATTATCCACATCGCTGAAATTTAATGGAGGCATAATCAGGTAGTCTTCACTTTTGTTGCAATCACAAGCATCATCATTTGTAGCGACAAAGGTCCCATGAGGCGCAATACCCCACCATTCACTCTGCAAGTCACTGCTTGTGCCATTCAACCAGCCTCCATCATTGGAAAGAGTCGACTGGCTCCACAAGTCAGGCAACCCATCTTGAAGAGTTCCTGAAAAATCTTCATCAAAAAGAATGTTTTGTGAAAAAAAAGAAGTGAATGACAAGAGAAAGATGGGGAATACAAACCTCATGGTGTTTTAATTTTATTAGTACGTTATAAATGAGGTAAATATACTAATTTGAGACTGAGACAGGATGTAAGGTCCTTGCCATTTTGATGTCCGCACGTTCGTAAGGATTATCATCCGTGATATCAACCTCCACAAAACCGTATTTTATATAAAGATGAATGGCATTTTTAAGTTGTTTGTTTGAGTACAATTCAATCACTTTTATTTTTTTTTCAGATGCAAACATCAACAAAAACTCCATGATTTTGTTGCCCAAGCCCTTCCCCCTCAAAGGTTCATGAACGGCCATTTTATTCAGCTCGTATACACCTTCAGAACTAGGTGTCAATGCAAAAGTAGCTACTATATTTCCATCTAATTTGCCCATAAAAATGTAACCTCCTTTGTCTAAAATAGCATTCTTGGGATTTGACAAAACAAACTCGTCATAGGGCTCTAATAAAAATAATTTTTTAAGCCAAGATTTATTTAAGTCATAAAAGTCTTGTCTGTAAGAGCTGATATATGGATGAAAAGAGATCATGAACAACGCTGAGGATTGGAGTTTAAAAAAGAAAGGAGCAAACTGTAAGCACTCCGTAAAAGTTTCGGAATAGAAATCGGAAGGTAACAAGACTGGCTTATTCAGCTTGATTTATATGAGTCCCAAGCCAATTGATATGTTCTTTTATCAAATCTTCACATGGGACATAAAGACCTGAACGAAAAAAAAAATTTTATCTTCTTTTACTGTCCCAACAAAAAAGACAGAAACAATCGCAACAATTAAAAGGGTATAATGTCCCTCAACTCCAAATCGATTGTCGACAATATCAGCAACTTCAAATAAGGTGATTGCAAACAAGATCAACCCAGATAAAAACTTAAAATATTGATTGTAATTAATCATCCGATGAATGTTGGAGTAAGGACAAGTGGCAATGTAAGTAGAACAACTACGATTTAGATGAAAATCATCTGTAAATCAAAAGGTGAGCTACAAAAAAAAACTCATTTTACATTGCCATAAATACAAACATGACCTAAATGAAAATCAAAAATACCATGTCAATATCAATAAAAAATTACTTAATTGCCCAAGAGACAGTACGCTTGGAAAGTGTACCTTTGCAAAAGAATGAAAGAAAACGAGAAAGAATCTGAAAAAGCCGCTGCGGGTATACCCGAAATGCCAAGCCTACCTCCCATGCCGCTGTCTGCGAACATGAGTAACGAGGCTCCAACAAAGATCGAATGCCCAGAAGGTCACAGAGCTGGCTTTGTAAACATCGTGGGATCCCCCAACGTTGGAAAGAGTACTCTCATGAATAAACTGGTCGGAGAGAATGTCAGCATCATTAACGCTAAAGCCCAAACAACGCGCCACCGAATCATGGGCATCGTGAATCAAGCTGAATGGCAAATCGTCTACAGTGACACCCCAGGGGTGCTTGACCCTGCATATAAATTGCAGGAAGGCATGATGAAGTTTGTGAAAACTGCACTTCAAGATGCCGACGTTCTGATTCTAGTGACAGATGTGTATGAACATAGCATTGCACATGAAGCTACGTTCGAGAAAATTGCGAAAATGGAAATCCCCGTTTTTATTCTCATAAACAAGGTTGACTTAGAGGGACAAGATGTCGCCATGGAAAGAGCTGAGTATTGGCAAAAACGGATGCCTAAAGCCCATGTTGCACCCATAAGCGCACTGCATAATTTTAATGTTGATACTCTGCTTGAAAGCATCGTTGAAAAGCTTCCTGTAGCTCCACCCTTTTTTCCCAAAGACGAACTTACTGATAAGCCCATGCGCTTTTTTGTATCAGAAATCGTGAGAGAAAAAATTCTCACACATTACAAACAAGAAATTCCATACAGCTGTGAAGTGGTCGTAGAGGAATTTATCGATGAACCCACAATATTTAAAATCAGAGCAGAAATTCGCGTGGCACGAGAGTCTCAAAAATACATTGTTGTAGGAGCTGGAGGTAGAATGATTAAAAGAGTTGGAACTGACTCTCGAAGAGAACTGGAGTCGTTTTTAGGCAAGAAAGTATTTCTAGATTTATATGTCAGAGTGGACAAGGATTGGAGAAACGATGAAGGCAAACTTAAGCGCTTCGGATATTTCGATTAGTCTTTTGACAGAAAACTCATTGTCGTGATTTACTTCCCCTCCGCTAAAATAAACCTAGGCCTTAAAATCAAAGGCAAGAGAGAAGATGGTTTTCACGAAATTCAAAGCATATTCCTACCGACAAATTGGTGTGATGTGCTTGAAGTGGTTCTGGTTGAAAATGGAGATGAAGGAAAACTAAATTTCACATGTTCCGGAATTGAAATCTCTGATGAAAGTCACTCGAACACGGTAGTTAGAGCACATGCTTTGTTAAAGGAAAACTACAGACTTCCAGAAATCAATGCGCACCTTCTTAAAATAATCCCCACTGGTGCTGGCTTGGGAGGAGGAAGTGCTGATGGATCATTTATGCTGAAGGCCATCAACAAGTTATGCAAACTTAAAATATCAAATTCAGAATTAAAAGTGCTTGCAGCTGAACTTGGAAGTGACTGTCCCTTTTTTATTGAAAACACACCAAGCCTTGTTTCAGGAAGAGGAGAAACTGTTGACCCCTTGCCCTTCAGCCTAGAAAGTCTTAAAATGAATGAACTTCGTGTTTTAATTATACACCCCGAAGTGCATGTAAATACTGGATTGGCTTTCTCCTTGCTTCCTGAAAAGCCAAACGAACGACAACTGCAAATCCAAAAACTACCGATCGTTCCGCTCAATCAATGGGATGAAATCCTACACAATGATTTTCAAATTCCCATCGTCAACAAGCATCCTGCCATTGCAAATGCAATCAAAATCATGAAAGAGTCTAAGGCTGAGTATCTTCAAATGACGGGCAGTGGATCGTCAGTGTTTGGATTATATCAAACAGAAAACTACGACGATGGGCTGGTACAAAAAGCTATTGAAAAGTCTAAAAAACTGGGATTTACGACCTATTTCGGAGCTTTAAAATAAATCCAAAAGCCAAGTGCTGTAAACAAGACATTTGGCAGCCAGGCTGCGATAAACTGAATTGCATTTACGCTAATCGGTAAAATCTCTGGCGCAGAGACCGTAGCAGCATAAACAGAAATCATACGTGACGCAAATACAAACGTAAAACCAACTAGCACGGCGAGGAACAAATGTATCCCCACGCCTCCACGTTGTTTTCTGGAAGCGATTCCAACTCCTAAAAATGTGAGAACGAAAATGGCAAAAGGAGTTGACGTTCGAGAATGGCGGGCAAGCTGAAGTGAGCAAACATCCGCTCCGCTAAATTGAACTTGATCAATGTACCTCTTCAACTCTGGAGTAGGCATCGTGTTGATCACTGCTTCACGCTGAGCGAAATCTTCGATACGCATCGTTAAAGCAGTGTCTAAGCGATTGAGAAAACAATAAGACTCTGTTCCATCCTCGTTAAATTCACGGACACTAACATTCACAAGTCGCCACAAACTATCCTCGGACATCCAAGTTCCTTTTGCAGCATCTATTCTCTGCTCTAGTTTGTTTGTTTCCTCATTCCACCTTTCGTGTTGAAATCTATATCCTGTAGCTCTGCTGTAAGTAATACTTCTAAAATAGGCGATGATGCCCGGTGAAATTTCACGATAGAGATTTTGATCTTTGACATGAAAATTGACATGTATCCATTCTACTTCAAAATCAAGCTTGCTTTTAGTTGCCTCTGGAACAACAAAATGAGTTAGGATTAACGAGATTGAAACCAACAAAGAAGCAGCGATGAAATAAGGTCTTAAAAATCTACGGAATGCCATCCCTCCACTCAGCATCGCGATAATTTCTGTTCGCTGAGCTAACCTACTCGTAAACCAAACAATCGTTAGAAAAACGATGAAACCACTCAACATATTCGCGAAGAAAAAGATAAATGAAAAATAATATTTCACTGTTTTCCAAAATGGCGCCTCATTTTCCAACAAGCGCCCAATGTTTTCCACCAAATCAAATATGACTGCTACAACACAAAACACTCCCAACATAAAGAAGAAGGTTTTGAGGAATTTTCCAACAATATATTTATCTAGTCGAGTCACTTACGTTTACATTTTTTGAGAAACCTGTTTGACCATTTTATCTTTCCATTCCACAAAATCTCCAGCTAAAATATGAAGCCTTGCTTCTTTTACTAAATCAAGATAAAAGGCAAGGTTATGGATACTGGTGATATACATCGCGAGGATTTCATTTGCTCTGATTAAATGTCTAACATAAGATTTACTATACATTTGATCAACGTCCGCTGAGCCAGCAGGGTCTAGGGGCGAAAAATCGTGTTCCCACTTTTTATTCTTGATATTCATAATTCCATTCCAAGTAAACAACGTCCCTGTTCTAGCATTTCTTGTGGGCATGACGCAATCAAACATGTCAACTCCTAAAGCTATATTTTCTAAAATGTTTGCCGGAGTTCCAACACCCATTAAATACCGTGGCTTGTCTTTTGGAAGAATTCCACAAACCAACTCGCTGGTTTTGTACATTTCTTCTGCAGGCTCCCCGACACTTAAACCACCGATTGCATAACCTGCTGCATCCACAGACGCAACATATTCCGCGGACTGCTTCCTTAAATCGTCATAGCCACCTCCTTGTAAAATTGGAAAAAGCTCTTGATTGTAACCATATTTAGGCTCAGTTTCGGCGAATCTTGCAACACACCTGTCGAGCCAGCGGTGGGTTCTCTCCATAGAGTTTTTTGTATAATCGCGGGTACTTGGATACGCTGGACACTCATCAAATGCCATCACAATATCCGCACCTATCGTTCTTTGGATATCCATCACATTCTCAGGAGTGAAATTGATTAAATCACCATTAATGTGATTTCTAAACTGCGCACCCTCTTCTGTCAATTTGCGTTTGTGGGCTAAGCTATATACTTGGAAACCCCCACTGTCAGTTAAAATAGGGCCATCCCAGCTCATGTATTTATGAAGCCCTCCTGCCATTTGTAGTGTTTCCACACCAGGCCTCAAAAACAAATGATATGTATTCCCTAAAATTATTTGAGCTTTAACATCCTCTTTTAATTCCGTTTGGGGAACAGCCTTCACTGAACCTACAGTGCCTACTGGCATGAAAATTGGAGTCTTAATTTCTCCATGATCAGTCACCAAACGTCCAGCTCTTGCACTAGAACCTGGATCAAACGCTTCTAAGGTAAATTTCACCTTTTTTTCTTTCAAGTTTATTCGACTCTCTCGTTGAATACCGTTCCGCAAATGTAACTTGGGACATTCATAATGAAGACAATCTCACAGCAGGAATGATAGGAACACTTTTCAACACTGTAGCCGTTACACTGGGCTCCTCCATCGGTTTGTTATTTAGGAAACACATCACTTCGGCAAACCAAACTCAAATACTCATTGTTTTTGGGTTATTTACAATTGCATTAAGCATTGATATGATGAGTACGATGTCCTCTCCTATCGATATTTTTATCTCTCTCTTACTTGGATCCATCGCTGGTCAAACTCTGTCTCTTCATTCTAGACTTGCTTCACTTACTGAAAAGCTGAACATGGGAACGGGATTCATTAAAGCATCTGTTCTATTTTGTGTGGGTGGCCTGACAGTTATCGGTTGTATGGAAGAAGGCATACGATCCAATTACAAATTACTCTATATTAAAGGCATAATGGATCTCATTAGTTCAGTATTCCTCGCCGCAGCTCTCGGACGCGGTGTTTTATACTCAGCGATAGGTGTACTCATTTTTCAAGGCACACTGTCCTTTTTGTTTTTCATTGTCGGCTCTAACATCTCTGCAGAGTTGGTGACTGATCTAACCGCAACTGGAGGGATACTGCTTCTTGCACTTGGGTTGGACCTGAGCAACATCAAGAAATTTAATATTATTGAACTACTTCCTACATTGGCAATTTTACCGGCTGTCCACTTCCTTCACGGTTTGCTCACTGGAGTCATTTCTGAAGTTATTCTCTGATCTCACATGCCCCTATTTCAAATAAAAAAAAGCAATCAGAGGGTTGGAAAAACAACTCCAAAAATTCTTCATGGGTTGAGTGCCTTGCTCATTCTAAGCGGGCTGTGTTTTTCATACGACTATGTGATGAAACCTAACTTAGATGAAAATGGAAACACAAGCTCTCTTTCTGTCATAGAAAACTATTCCAACGATGTATTTAAAGCTTCCTATGAGTTTAACATCCCCTATGAGTATTTGATGTCCCTCATTCAATTAGAGTGCTCTGGACTTAAACCTGCCGGCGAAAGGTATGAGCCGCATGTATACAAACAATTGAAAAAAGTTCAGATGGGATCACTCAAGAATTACGAAAATGTGACCGCTTCACACCTGCATGATGCGTCAGATGAAGCCTTGAGAAATTTGGCCACATCTTGGGGTCCATTTCAATTAATGGGCTACAAATGTATCTTACTTGATGTTAAAATTCGTGATATCAGAGGCTCAAACGGTGTACATTACGGTGCAAAGTGGATTAACCTGACATACGGCAATCGGCTCAGAAAAGGTGAGTATAAAAATTGTTTCCACCTTCACAATACTGGTAGAATTTATCCGAACTCTGGCATACCCACTACATACGACCCACAATATGTCCCGCGTGGCCTTACAGGTTTGAAGCGTTTTAGTGCACAAGTAAATTAACTGATCCTCAAGAATAGATGCCCGCAAATAAATTCGCTCTTCTCAGATATCGCATCATCGATCGATGTATTAACAACAAAGGAAAGCCATATCCTTCAAAAGAAAATCTACGTACTACATGCGAAGAAGCATTGTATGGAAGCGATGGTGAACACATCAGCGTAAGCACCATAGAGAAAGACATTTGGTCGATGAGAAACGAATCTGAATTGGGATACTATGCACCTATTGCGTACCACAGGGATTACAAAGGATATTATTACGAAGAAGAGGGATACAGCATCAATGAAGTACAATTGAATGAAGAAGATCTTGATGCGATTAGATTCGCAGCAAACACACTTATTCAATTTCGAGATCTACCTATTTTTAAACAATTTGACCAAGCAATCGGTAAAATCGCTGACAGACTCTCTGTTGCGCCTGACCTTGATACTTCAGGAGTTGATAAATACATGCAATTTGAATCCACACCATCTGCGAGTGGCTCAACATATTTGTCCCCACTTTTAGACGCTGCCAGAAACAAAAACCCAATTGACCTTGGATATCAAAAGTTTTCAGGTGAAACTGAAAAAAAATACTTGGTTCATCCTTATTTGTTAAAAGAATATAGAAACAGATGGTATTTGTTGGCTTGGGATCCTGAAAGAGAGTTTATTCGAACTTTTGGGTGTGATCGAATTAAATCCATTAACACAGATGAAAATACATCCTTCACAACACACTCCGAGTTTAATTCTGACAAATACTTCTCTCATACTGTGGGTATCACCGTGATTGACAACTCGCCACCTGTTGAGGTTGTCTTAGAGTGCGACCCCATTTTGGCACGGTACCTCACATCACAACCACTTCACACGTCGCAAAAAATCACAAACCAAGGAGATGTTTGTACGATAACACTCAAGGTCATCATTACCTATGAATTGATTCAGTGGATCATGGGATATTCGGCAGAAGTGAAAGTGGTCGCACCTCATAGTTTACAAGAGGTTTTAATCAAAAGGATAAAAAAAGCACTTAAGATGAGCACAACGTAAATAGATTGAGTAGTGAGTGAATTGCTTTGTAAGGTAAAGATTAACAACAACCTTAAAAAACACCCGCTATGTCTATTCCACTTAACACATACTCTCATCCAGTTAACTCATCGATCAAGTGTTTGTCTGAAGCTAGACTGTGGGTAAGCTCCTTCCCTAGACCCAAGGGGTTTAGTCCTTACGCATGGAGCACAACAAAGAGAATCGCTCTTGAAGTATGGAAGTGTCATTTTATCAATCGAGCTTTTGATCGCACTGTGAATTTCATGCACCCTTCCTTTTATTCGATGATTAGAACGCCTGAAGGAGCGCCACTGTTGGTTGAACGATCTATTAGAGGACTTATTTAGAGAAAGTTAGCTCAAAATTTTTCTTTGTGAAAAAGAAATGATATATTGCAAAACAGCTATTGGTCGAACCTAAGTGATGATTTGTCGTTATTAATTCAAGACTCATAGACATAAGCACCTATGACAAGGATTGAAACACATACTCAAAATACGCTTAAACGAGAGCAAAAAACGCGCCTAGGGAATGTCTATGAATCCATTCACAGAGATGGGGAAGTTCTAGTTACGTATACAGGACCGTTAGATTCTAATGTCGTGGAGAGCATTCTAAAACTGGCAGAAAGATCGATATTGCAAAAAGGTAGCTCCAGATCTGAAATGAAACAAGTATGTAAAGTATTGATTGAATGCTTTCAAAATATCAGAAAACATGGCTGGATTGATGCATCAGGCGAAACATTTGTAAATGTAACACTTGAGCACAACCCTGGTGGGTATCAAATAAAAAGCAGAAATATTTTAGACATGGAGATGGCCTCAACTCTTAAGTTAAAACTAGACGATGTCAACGGTTTAAATCTTTCACAATTGAGAAAAAGGTATGTTGACGCTCTGTGCAGGGTTGACTCAAATCGTACACAAGAAGCAGGATTGGGTCTTTTAGGTATGGCAGAAAGGTGCACAGGCCCACTGAAATATGAAATCACGGACCAAGACAACAACGATTTACTCATCTTCGAATTAACAGTTACCGTGAAAAGATAAAAGACCTTTAGGTTTTTCTTTCTTTCTTTTTTGCTGCTGGAAATAAAATGTTATTTAAAATCAATCGATAGCCCGGAGAGTTGGGATGAAGATTTAAATCTGTCGGAGGATCATTCACCATGTGTTTATAATCCTCTGGGTCATGACCTCCAAAATAGGTCCATTGGCCTCTTCCCAATTCACCATGAATGTACTTGGCGGTGGTTAGGTTGCGATTGTCACCCATCACTGTAACATCCGGTCTAATGAATTCTTTTCGAAAAGATGTAGTCTGTCCCATAAACCCATTGATAACGCGTTTGTGATTCTGTGTTAACATCGTCGGGACAATATCCCATTTGGCAGAAAAATCGAACAATGTAAAGAAATCATTAATCTGTTTAATACCCCTGTGGTCTTTGGTTCCGTCAATATCAGAAAATTCATACACGAGAGGATCCATTTCTAGATTATAACCCTGAAAAGCCAAACCTTCTGAAAAAGCAAGTTTTGAATTCGCCTGTGTTTCTGCAGGATCACCATCAAACATGGGCTCACAAATATCTACATCCTGAGCGGCTAAAGCAATGTCGAACGAATCTGTTCCTGAACACATGGTAAACAAAAAGCCTCCTCCTAAAACGAAATTCCGAAGGGTTAAACTGACCTCTCTTTTCATTTCACTGACCTTTTGAAACCCCATAACATGAGCCGAAGCATTTTGTGAGTCAACTTCATCCTGATACCATGTGGCTGTCCTGTAAGCTTTATAAAACTTCCCAAACTGCCCTGTGAAATCCTCATGATGAAGATGGAGCCAGTCATACTGAGGTAAGATGCCTGATAGAACCTCCTCATCGTATACGATTTCATATGGAATTTCAGCGTACGTGAGGACAAGAGTAACAGCATCATCCCAGGGCAATTTTCCTGCGGGACTATACACCGCAACTTTAGGAGACTTGTCTAATTTCACGGTTTCCATATTGACTTCTGAGTTAGATATCTCATTGAGAATCTGAGCAGCTTGAACATCTGCAATGATTTGAAATGAAACACCTCTGATAACGCACTCTTCTGCAATATTGTCAATGTTGGGTAGCATGAAACTACCTCCTCTGTAATTCAGCAACCACTGAGCTTCCACATCATTCCCCAAAACCCAAAAAGTAACGCCATACGCTTTCAAATGATTCAACTGGGTATCATCCATTGGAATCAGAATCTTAGAAGCAAAACCTTCAAGAGAAAGCAAAATAAGAAACCCAAAAAATAAAAATCTTTTCATATCACTAAAATGGTGAGTCACCTTCAACATCCTTATTCATCTTAGATCCAACAGTGATTGTACCTGAATCTGAAAAAGCTGTATTGGCCGTAATTGAATCTCCGGAAAAACCATGGTCTGAAAATGCATTGTAATCTTCAAACTTGGCAAGTCTCTTTACAAATTTCATGTGAACTGTTCCCAATCCACCATTCCTGTGTTTTGCTAAAATAAATTCAGCCAAGCCATTCGTGTCAAGACCTTCCTCATGATCGGTAAACCCATAGTATTCCGGTCTATAAATAAAAGAGACAATATCTGCATCTTGCTCAATCGCACCTGATTCTCTTAAATCTGACAGCATAGGTCGCTTGTCACCTCCTCTAGTTTCAACCATACGGCTGAGCTGAGAAAGAGCAATAACAGGGATGTCTAATTCTTTAGCAATCGATTTAATAGATCTTGATATAGAGGATATTTCTTGCTCTCTGTTCCCCCCTTTTCCACTCGAATTAGCCGTCATCAATTGCAAGTAATCTATCACGACAAGATCGATGCCGTGTGTCGATTTAAGTCTTCTGCATTTTGCCCGCAATTCAAAAACATTTAACCCGGGAGTATCGTCGATAAACAAGGGCGCTTTAGATAACTTTCCAATTCGATCATGTAGCTGCTGATACTCATGATCTTCTAGTGTTCCCTTTCTAAACTTATCCGAACTGATACCTGTCTCAGCTGCGATGAGTCTTTGCACCAACTGTACAGAAGACATCTCAAGACTGAAAACGGCTACAGGAATATCATGATCAACAGCAACATTCCTAGCCATGGTCAAAACAAAAGCCGTCTTACCCATTCCAGGTCTTGCAGCAAGCACGATCATGTCTGATCGCTGCCAGCCTCCAGTTAATTTATCCAAATCGGCAAAACCTGAAGGGACTCCACTCACACCACCATCTTGAGATCTTGCTTTGTCAATATTGTCTATAGCTTTTTTGACCACAGAGCTCATGGTTTCATAACTCTTTCTGATATTTCCTTCAGCAACTTCAAACAATCCAGACTCTGCTTCATCTAGCAAATCGAAGACATCCGTCTTCTCATCAAAAGCCTTTTCAATAATGTTACTAGAAACCCTAATTATTTCTCTTTGAATATGTTTTTGAGAGATGATTCTAGCGTGAAATTCAACATTTGCAGTACTCGCAATTCGCGTTGTTAAATTGGCGATTGTAAATGCACCTCCGACCAAGTCAAGATCTCCAGACTTTCTCAATGCTGCAGTCACAGTCAACAAATCTACAGGTTCAGAATCGTTGAATAAATTCTGAATAATATCAAAAATCTTACTGTGTGCTGGCTTGTAAAAACTCTCTGGCCTTAAGACATCAATCACAGCATTTACTGCAGATTTCTCAAGCATCATGGCACCTAGGACAGCCTCCTCTAAATCTATCGCTTGTGGTATCACACGCCCTATCGTAGTTTCTGTAGAAGTTGTTCTATTTTGAGTCGAAAGGCGATCAGTAGTTTTAGACATGGGTTCGGAGATGGAAGAATTTTTATTATTATAGGGCACAAGTTAAGTGCCTAAACAGAGCATCTAATATTCAATTGTAAACAATCAATTGACGCTGTTTTCAACATTTACAATCCGAATTCTTTTTTCACCTCGGCTACTCGATCTAATTTCTCCCAAGGGAACAACTCCACTTCTAACTCTACAGTATCTCCTCCATTGAAAGCCTCAAAAGACTTCGTGACTTTTAGAGGTGATCTTCCCATGTGACCATAAGATGAAGTTTCTGAATAAATCGGGCTTCTTAGATTAAACCTTTGTTCAATTTGATAAGGTTTCATTGGGAAAACATCAACAATTCGAGAAGCGATTTCACCATCAGTTAACTGTAATTTAGAAGTGCCATAAGTATCAACATACAGACCTACAGGTTCAGCAACACCGATGGCATAAGCAACTTGGACTAGCACCTCATCACAAACGCCTGCTGCAACTAAGTTTTTAGCAATATGTCTCGTTGCATAAGCTGCAGACCTATCCACTTTAGAAGGGTCTTTTCCACTGAATGCTCCCCCGCCATGTGCACCTTTTCCACCATAAGTATCAACAATGATTTTTCTCCCAGTTAGCCCGGTGTCTCCGTGAGGTCCTCCAATAACAAATTTGCCTGTAGGGTTCACATGCAATTTAAAATCATCTTGAAACAATTCTTGAACACGTTGACTCATTTGAGCTTTTACTCTCGGTATAAGGATTTCGGATACATCTTGTTTGATTTTCTGTAAGATTAAATCATCTGAGGATTCAAAACCATCATCGTGTTGCGTCGAAATCACGATAGCTTCTATTCGTTCGGGAGTACCATCATCAGAATATTGAATCGTTACTTGACTTTTTGAATCAGGTCGCAAATAAGTCATGACTTCACCTGACTTTCTGATTTGAGCGAGTTCAAAAAGAAGCCTATGTGCCAAATCTAACGGTAACGGCATAAAGTTATCTGTTTCACGACATGCATAACCAAACATCATCCCCTGATCTCCTGCTCCTTGATCCTCTGGGTTTCCTCTGTCAACTCCTTGGTTGATGTCAGCAGATTGTTCATGTATTGCACTTAAAACACCGCAAGACTCTGCATCAAATTTATATTCGCTTTTTGTATAGCCGATTTTTCGAATCGTATCACGCGCGATTTTTTGAACGTCAATATATGCGTTCGAATTCACCTCTCCTGCTAGAATGACCTGGCCAGAAGTAACTAACGTTTCGCAAGCCACTTTACTATTCGCATCAAAAGCTAAAAAATGATCAATTAAAGCATCAGAAATCGCATCAGCAATTTTATCGGGGTGACCTTCAGAAACAGATTCTGATGTAAAGAAATGGCTCATTGTTCTATAAATATATTGTATTCAAAAATAACTAAACTCATTTTCATACAATCATTAGATTATGCATAAATATAGTACTTTAATTGTTGTACCCAAACCGCTATCTATAATGATCCTAATCGATGAATTATCGTATAGAAATAAAATGAGGATTTGAAATATCTAATGATTTTACACTGTCAAAATTCAACTTACGATGTACAATGCAGCGCATTATAAATGCAGGAGTTGATCATCTCTCGCTATTATTTCTTTCTAAAAAA
>MDTF01017908.1_pt1 | contig 14476 bp, 13 predicted proteins | sample 811191 | NCBI WGS metagenome assembly MDTF01 (sample SAMN05326649, study PRJNA326480) | marine metagenome | isolation source: seawater | place: Southern Ocean | collected 2011
TACCTTGCTAGTTAAAATAATAGTGATGAATTATTTAAAAATTTCTATTGGCATTTTTGCTACTTTAGCAGCTAGCCGTTTTATTCCACATCCACCAAATTTTACAAGTTTGATTGCACTTAGTTTTTATATACCGGTATTATTTGGAATTAGATTTTTACCAATTTTACTAATTAGTTTTATCCTAACAGATATTGTTATTGGCTTCCACGGGATTACTTTTTTTACGTGGGGTAGTATAATTTTAATAAGTCTTATGTCTAAATTTTTTGTATCAAATATTATAAATAGGATTTCTGGTGCCTTATTAGGAGCTTGTTTATTTTATTTAATAACGAATTTCGGCGTTTGGTCTCTTGGTTCATATGGATATACTTTAGAAGGATTGATAGCATGTTATACTTTAGCAATACCATTTTTTGGTAATACAATGGTTGGTACAATAATATTTTCTGGAATTATAGAGTGTATAATTGGAAGAAAAATTTTATTAAAAGAGGCTACTAACTAATTTCTTTTTCCCAAATAATTTTTTTATTAGAGGTAAAGCTTCCATAGCAAAAACATCTAGTAACGTCTTTTTTTATAGTTTCAGCATTATGATAGGAAATTGGGTTTGAAAAAAAAACTATTAATTTTCCAGCTTCAGGTCTAATTCTTTTTACAACACTTACACTTGAGTCGTCAGGGCGAATTACATCCAATCCAAAATCATTATTTTTTTTATAAATTTCAAATTTTCCACCATCATCAATATCAAGAGTATTAAAGTACAGTAAAAAAGTTAAAAATCTTGTATCATTGTCTCTATGAGTGGCCATGGCATAACCTTTTTTTGCTATAGAGAAATGTAAATCAAAATAATAATAGTTAACAAACCTATTAATAATTTTACTTTTAATAAAATTAAAAAATTTTAAAAAAATATTTTTACCGTGAATACTACTTTTGTACTTAAATAAACCTTCCTTGAATTTGTTAGGTTTATTTTTCATTATAAAGTTATTTTGAGAATTTTTAGAAACTTTTTCTAATTCATTGACTAAAAAATTATACTGCTCTTCATTATTAAAAAAATTATAAAGATTTTCAAAAACACTATTTTCTTTTAAAAGCTTTTTAAAACTTTGGCTACCCTTTCTAATGTTGCTTCTATTGAGTCTTACAAATTCGTCAAATTCTGTATTTATTAAAACATCTGAGGCCGTTCTACAATCTTGTTCATTCAAAAAATTAGGAATTTCAATTACCGGAAAAGGATCGCTATAAGATTTATAATTTAGTATTTTTTCTTTTTTAATCATAACTTATATTTTATATTTTTATATTTAAATTTCACTTAAATATTGATGCCTTTCCATGATTTGATTAAATGAACCTTCGTCAATTATGTGGCCATTTTTAATAACAAATACTTTATCGCAATTTGTTAGGCTATTTGTTCTATGTGTAATAAAAATAATAATTCTATCATTTCTTAATTTGTATACATCGTTAATTATTTTCTTTTCTGTTTCTATATCTAGTGCACTAGTAGCTTCATCAAAAATAATTACTTTTGAATTATTATATAGAGCTCTAGCAATTCCAATTCTTTGTTTTTGTCCTCCAGATAGTCTGGCCCCTCTATCACCAAGTTTTGTGAATATCTTGTTTGGCAATGTTTCAACAAAATCCTTTAATTGAGAGAGTTCTAATGAGGTTTTTAACTTCTCAGAATCAATTTCATGATCTAGTTTACCAAGGGCAATGTTCCTTTTAATGGTGTCATCAATTAAGTAAACATCTTGTGGAACATAACCAATATTTTTTTGCCATTCTGGGTAATCGTGATTAATATTTTTTGAATTTACAAGTACTTCGCCAAAATCAGGTTTTAATAATCCCAAAATAACATCTATAAGAGTAGATTTTCCAGATCCAGATTTCCCAATGATACCTATAAATTCACCTGAATTAACTTTTAAAGATATATCATTTAAAACTTTATCCTCTTCCTTGACATAGCTAAATCCAACATTTTTTATCTCTATTTTATTTATATTAGAAATTTCATCACTTTTTTTTTTAATTTCGATTGAAGGAAGAGTTTTTGCTGTAAAACTATTTAAATATTCATACTCATTTTTTATAGCATCAAAACCAGATCTAAAATATTTCAAATTATTAAATGCAAGATTCAAGTTAATAAAAACAGGTAACATCCTTATAATTACAACTGTTAATAAAGTAATCGCCGGTAAAATAGTTTCAATAGATTTTCCATCTAAATAAAAAAATAAAACACTTAATGTTAATGATAGAATTGCTAGAACTTCTAAAAATAGTCTAGGTAGCATCTGTAAAAAACCATTTAAAACCTCATTTTTGAGGCGCTTTTCATTTGTATTTTTAAAATTATTTAAAAAAAAATTAAAATTACCAAGTATTTTGGTTATCTTAATTGATCCAATCCCATGATGAAGTTCTTTTAATAAATCAGCCTCTAGTATTATTGACTCTTTACCAAGTTTTTTTATTTTATTCTTAATTAAAAGATAAATAATGAGTGAAACCAGAGTCATAAAAATAAAAATTATTACTGAAATTTTTGTATTAACAAAAAATAAAGTTGCCATTAAAAATATTAGAAGAATAATATCCTTAAATACTCTAACTATAAGAAAAAGATAGTGTGAACAAAGATTTACAACACTTATAACATTATTGATAAGCGTAGCTGAATTATTTTTTAAATAAAAAATATAATCAACATTTAGATACATATTGTACAATTTAATTCTGTTATATGTGACTATCAATCTCTTAAGATTAAGCTCAAAATAACTATACATAATCACTACAATGTTTTTTATTAAAAAAATTGCAGTAATTAATATACTAAAAAATATTATCAAAAAAACTTCACTTTTGGTTTCAAAATATTCTCTTATGTAGATGATTGGAATTTTTGAAATTAAAGTTTCACTATCAGTTAAAACCATCACAAATAACGCTATAACACCCAACCCTATTGTTTCTAAAATTGAAACGATAAGACCAGAGATTAATAGTACAATTAACAATATGAAATATTTTTTGTTAATAAAAAAATTATTTTTTGAAAAAATTTTCATTATTTTTTGTTATATAATTGTTTAATTTTATCTAAAATTTTCCCTGTTTCTATATATTTAGAAAGTAAATTCTTAATGTTTTTTTTTGATCGTATTATTTTTAAAATATAACTTAATGAATGTGCTTGAGTAAAATTATGCTGAACATCAATATCTTTATCAAAAATATAATTATTATTTTTTTTATTATATATTTTTACATTTGCAAAATAATTATCAGATAAGATTTTTTTTGTATTTGATGTCATAAAAAATTGGTTATGAAATAAATTTTTTACGCCCATGTTTATTAATAGAACTTCACCGTTTTTATATTTAAGTTTAACGTCTGGTTGAATATCATTATTCCAATTAGGGTTATTACTTAAGATTTCAATTTTTTTTGGCATGTTTAAAAACTGACTTAATAAATTTAAATAATGCGAACAATTATTATATAGACCTCTATTATAAAGATAAACTGATTTAAATTTTTTAGCTTTTTTGTATTCTAAAAATATATCTAAATATTTCTGCTGAAATGTTCTATTATAATTTATAAATAATTTAATCTTTTTTTTTATACATATTTTAATAATTTTTTTTAATTCAATATTATTTTTTGCACCTGGTTTTTCTAATAAAATGTATTTAACAAAATCATAATTCTTCAAAATATTTATTATTTTGTAACTTTCTTCTTTTTTAACTGCAATTATTATAAAATTTGGTTTGTGCTGCTCCAATATATTATTAGTTTTCGTTGAAGCTGGTATTTTATATTTTTTTTTAAATTTATTTACATTTTTGATATTTCTATCAATAGCGCATGTAAATTGAAGATCATTGTTGTGACTTATGGCTTTTGCGTGAGAAACTATATTTTTATTATAATAATCACATTTCATTCCAATATTTCCTAAGCCAATTAATGCAGTTTTAATCTTTTGTTCTTTCATCTAATTTATAATTTTTCAGCATTATCAAAAAAATGCTTGTAAATTTTATCTTCTTCAAATTTATATTTTTTTAAATTATTAATTAATCTTTTATTAAAAATTTTTTTTTGGTCCTTTGTATTTATTTTAAATATTTCTTTGTCAATAATTTTGCTTTTTTGACCACTAAAAATTAAGCTGCTCATTTTTTTATTTAAATATTTAGGGTACATATTATCAAGATAATACAAAGTTCTTCTTGCAACTAATGTTTGTTTCTTATTTAGTTTTTTAATTTTATGTATTTCTTTTAGAGTTTTAAAATATTTCAATTTACTATTACATTCTATTGATAAATCTAATCCAGAATACGTAGATGAGCCTGCGGTAATAGGGTACTTTCCATTGCATGCGAATTCTAAACCGATTGTGCCTCGACCAGTCACTACGTTGTCACATATTTCAATTAAATTTTTAGTACTAATTAAATCGCTGTCACATAATTTTATATTTTTGACAGATTCATATTTTTTTAACTGTTCGCTAACTATGCTTTGCTCATTGTACTTATCACTAGAAGGATGTGGTCTTATAAGCCAAAGCGTATTTTTAAAACTTTTTTTTGCTATAAAGTTAAGAGTTTGTTCGAATTGCTCATAATAATCTCTAAAAATAAATGAAGTACCAAAGATATGGGGGGCATCCGCAAAAGCATGTGGTGCAAAAAGTACTATTCTGTCTATATTTACATTTTTAATATTTAGCAAATTTAATAATTCATTTTTTGTAATTTTACCTTTTATCTTGTTAGCTCTTGTAAGGCATCTGGTGCCACTCATCCTTGTGTCTAATTTTCCAGTTAATCTAACACTTAAGTATCTTTTCATTTTATTTTTATTAATTTTAATTTTATTTATAAAAAAATCTGAATTGATTCCGTGTACTGATAAGTTTAAAAACCCTTTTTTAATTTTTTCATTAGTGAATTGATCTAAATATGTGAAAGAAGAATGTGCATGTCCGTGCACAGAATAAACTTTTATGCCTTTTTTTACTGCAACTCTGCTAACTATTCCATCATTATAACAGTAAGACTCGGTGTTTATTAATACAAATTTAATAATATTTTCATTTATTAATTTCATAATATTATAAGTTCTATAAATAGAAACAAAAAGAAGGTTGATGAAATAAAAATTAATATGAGGTTTTATGAAATAAAAGTTTTTTTTGATATAAGTGTCATAAATTAAGTCTCCAATATTGACATTCTCAACCTTATAATTAAGAATAAACCAGTTAAATCCGTTAATCTTTATATTAAATAAACTTTTAATTAATAAAAAAATAGATTTAAACAAAATATTTAATTTTAAAAAAATAAGCTTGTATCTAAATCCAACAAAAAAAAGCTTAAAACCAAAGCTTTTATAAACTTTAATATTATTATCATTAGATTTATCAGTTAATAGAATTGGATTAAGTTTTAATTTATTGCTCAATGGTGCTGCTATTAAAGAAGAAACTATACACGCTAAATTTCTCGACCTATCAACAAAAATGAACGATTCTCTTTTTTTTGAGTTATCAATTAATTTACTGTTTATTGAAATGAATTCTTTAAAGTAGTTTTTCATTTAACCTCTTTTTGAAAAAATCTTTGATTTTTTTTATTATTTTGAGTAATTGACTGTTGCTGAGTCCAAAATATACTGGAATACTTATCGCTCTACTATAATAATTAATGGAAGATTTAAAATCACTTGTATTAATTTTTTTTATTTTTTGAAAATATGGATGAAGAAATATTGGTATATAGTGAAGGTTAACATTAATATTATTTTTTATTAAAAAAGTGAATAACTTTAGATGCACTTGTTCAGGAACTAGTATAATAAATAAATGATAACTTGATAATGTATTTTTATCAATTTTTTGAAATTCTATTGGATAGTTTTTTAATTCTTTTTTATAAATCTTACTTATCTCATTTCTTCTCTTGACAAAAAGACTAGTTTTTTTAAGTTGGCTGATTCCTAATGATGCATGAATATCACTTAATCGATAATTAAACCCAAGATATTGTTGTTGATAGAACCATGGCCCATGAGACTTTCCTATAAATTTTGATTTTTCTCTTATTATTCCATGTGCTCTAAAAGTTGACATTTTTTCAGCTAATCTTTTATTATTTGTAGTCGCAACACCACCTTCCCCACTAGTAATAATTTTTACTGGATGAAAACTAAACACTGTAATTTCTGAAAATTTACAACTTCCGACTCTTGAGTTCTTATATGATGCACCCAAAGCATGTGATGCGTCTTCAATAATTTTAAAATTAAACATTTTAGACAATTTTCTTATTTCCTGCATTTCACAAGATAAGCCTCCAAGGTGAACAACCACTAAAACTTTTGGGAGTTTTTTATTTTTTTTAGCAGTTATTAATTTCTGCTTTAATTTACTTGTTGATATATTGAATGTTTTAATATCAATATCTACAAAGTCTATCTTTGCCCCACAATAAAGACCACAATTTGCTGAAGCAACAAAAGAAATGGGGCTAGTCCACAGAATATCATTTTTTTTTAGATTTAATGCCATGCAAGCAATATGCAAAGCTGACGTAGCGCTATTTACAACTACAGAATATTTAGATTTACAGTATTTGCTTAATAAATTTTCAAATTTTTTTATTTGAGGACCAGTAGTTAAATAATCAGATTTTAAAACTTTGTTTACAGAGGCTATATCTGAATTATCTATATTCTGTCTACTGTAGGGTATTTTTTTTTCCATTCGCAAAATTAATAAAAAGATTTTTTTATTAATTTTTTAAGTTCCTCTACTGATAAAAATTTAGGATTATTACCACTATCATATGAAAAATTTTTTTTTACTTTTTTAAAATTTTTATTTGAATAAAATTTTTCTAGTTTTTTTTCATGAGTACCGAGTATTGCATAAAACTTTCCTAGATCATATGTTTTGCTACTTTCACTTGAGGTAATTAATTGTTCATCAATTTTTTCTCCTGCTCTTGTCCCAATAATTTTTATCTTACAATTTGGGGCTATTGATTTAGCCAAATCTAAGATCTTATAACTTGGAATTTTTGGAACAAAAATTTCGCCTCCTTGATTATTTTTAAGACACCACAGAACCATTTCTACCGCATCAGATATTGACATATTAAATCTTGTCATTTCAGGGTCTGTAATTGGTAATGTACCAGTTTCTTTTTTTTTAATAAAAAAAGGAACAACAGAACCTCTGCTACCCATTACGTTTCCATATCTTGCCACACTAAACTTAATATTTCTATTTCCAGTAATATTATTTGCTGCGAGAAATAGTTTATCTGATGCAAGCTTTGTTGCTCCATAAAGGTTTATTGGCGCAACAGCTTTATCAGTTGATAGTGCAATGACATTTTCAACTTTTTTATCCAAGCAAGCTTCTATCAAATTTTGCGCTCCAAGAATATTTGTTTTTATATATTCAAAAGGATTATATTCTGCTTTTGGAACTTGCTTCAATGCCGCAGCATGTATAACAACATCTACATCATCTAAAGCTCTATAGACTCTATCTTTATCTCTTAAATCTCCCAAAAAATATCTTAATTTAGGAAATTTTTTTTCTGAAAATTTTTCAGACATTTCAAACTGTTTTAATTCATCTCTGCTAAAAACAATTATCTTTTTTATTTGCTTATAATTTTTTAGAATATTTTCTACAAATAATTTACCAAATGATCCTGTGCCACCAGTAACTAAAATCGTTTTATTTTTTAAAAACTTCTTATTAATCATAGTTTATTTAAATTTTTCGTTTTATTAAATTCTTTTTGAATTTCTTCATATTCTATAAATTTCTTATGCAAGAAATTAACTGTTAAGATTGTTTTTTTATTCAATCCTTTTGGAGTCAATAAATATAAATATGATAATTTATTGTCATTTCTTTTAAAATTTTTAATTTTAATAAATCCTTTTTTTCTTAACGCTTTTAAGCAGTAGTTTAATTTACCAAGACTAAATCCTAGTTCATTTGCAATAAACCGCTGATTAGACTCGGGTTTCTTTTCTATAAGTCTTAAAAGATTAAGCTGTTCTTCAGTTTTAGACATATGTTCAAATTCTGAACATGTTATATGTTCATTTCTTGAACTAGTCAAATTATTTTACAATTTGATCTATAAATTGTCTTGGAATACTTATTTTTTCACTAACGTTTATATGGAATGTTTTTAAACCACACAATTTTCCTATAACTAAAGCCATTGTATTATGGCCAAAGATCATGGAGCAATTGCACATAGAAGAAGTCAAACTTTTATTTACAACAAGTTTAATATTGGTTTTTTTATAAATTTTTGAATTAAACTTATTATTTTTTTCAGTTGGGTGTTTTCTAATAATAATTTTATTATTAATTTTTTTTTTTTTTACAAAATCTAAAAATTTTTTAAAAATAACTAAATCTCTAGATTTTTTAACCTTTAGCCTGTTACTATTACTTGAAACAAATATAATATTATTTGAGTTTATCTTTTTTTTAATTTTTTTAAATTGTTTAATTGTTAAAGACCAATATGGATTTGGAACAAACTTAACATTGTCAAATAACTTACTTGCTATTTTTTTTGCATATTTATCTCCAACCCAAATTTCATCTGGTAATTCTAATTTTTTATCTCTAATAAATCTTTTTCTATAATTTACCCAATGATCTAAATAAGAATAGACTAACTTGTCTTTTTTTTTTGAATAAACTATCGCTTTATATTCTAGGTCGCTACCAAGACCTGTTCCGGTGATAATTATATCTGAATTATCAACATTTTGTTTAAGTGGTAATATTTTAAAATTATTAACTTTATTTTTGAAAATATTTATTGCTGGTCCTGAAACGGTATAGGAGTATTTTGCTCTATAAAGCTTTACAAATGAAGAAAGTATTTCTGCTCCACCACTATCATGTGAGATGATCGCAACTCTCTTATTTAATAGAGTTTTTTCTATTGACTTAATTTTTTCCATACACCTATAAAAACTTTAGATATATAATCTAAATTACTTTTTGTTAAGTCATACTTGCATAATTCAAAATTTATAAAAGATTCATTGTGTAGATTTTCTGCTATAGGACATATTCCTTTTTTATAACTAACCTTTGATTTAAAAGTGCTCCATGGAAATCCTTTATTTCCATATGCAATTTTTTTTTGATACATTGGCAAAAGATGTAAATTAGTATATCCTTCTACAAAACCTTTTAATCCATAACTTCTCAATTCCTTACAAAAAAATTTCCTAGTAAACTTTATTTTTTTCAAATCTAGCACCATTGGAAGTGTGTAAAAATTATTAGAATAATTTTTACTAATTGTTGGTGTTTGCAATCCTTCTAATTTGCTTAATTTTTTTATCAAATAATTTGCATCATTTTGTTTTTTTTTTACAATTTTTTTTAATTTTTTTAGCTGTTCAATTCCAATTGCAGCTTCTATTTCACCCAATCTAAAATTATATCCGACCATATTATTTATTTTTTTAACCTTTTTTTTTTCTACAACGGCTTCTGCATGATTTCTCAATAGTCTAATTCGTTCAGCAAAATTTGCATTATTTGTAACTATTATACCTCCCTCACCAGTTTGAATATGTTTGTGACAATTTAAACTATATCCACCAATATCAGTTTCTGTACCTACAATTTTTCTTTTATTAATTGAGTAAGGAGCTTGTGCTGAGTCGTTAATTATCTTTATATTTTTATTTTTAATTATTTTTTTTAATTGTTTAATATTTGATGAATAACCAAATATATCGACGGCTATTATTGCTCTAGTTTTTTTGTTAATTAATTTTTTTACTTTTTCAGGATCAATACAAAAGTTTTTTTTTTCTATATCAGCAAATACAGGTATGGCTCCCCAGTGCAAAATTGCAGTGGCTGTTGCCGACATTGTCCAAGGACTTACAATTATCTCATCTCCAGGGTTAATATCTAATGCTCCAACAGCTGCAATCAAACCTGATGTCCAAGAATTTAAAACAATTGCATGCCTAACTTTATAAAATTTAGATAATTTTTTTTCAAATAAATTATTATATTTTCCACCATTAAATCCATCTGGATAAGATGCTATAAAACCTGATAACTTTCCTGATCTTAACACTCTAAGACCAGCCCCAATCTCTTCCTTTCCAATAGAATTGTATAAATTAAATTTTTTATAATTTTTATTTTTTGACATAATGAAGTTTATAAAGTTTTTCTGCTATCTTCCAATCATTGATATTATCTATATCTTGAACTCTTAATTTTGGCATATGGTAAAATTTGGAATATTTATCAAATAAAATTTTTTTACTTAACCACGCATCATACTTTCCCCAATAAAATTGACCTGCATCATGATAACTTTTTTTTAAATCCTGAGATCTTTTGAAGTAATTTTTTTTTTGAAACATTTTGATTCCACCACTTTCGTTTTGGTAAAAAGCTCTTTGTATGGGATAACTAAATTCAGTTGCAGAAAAAACATAATCCCATTTTTTCGTTTTAAACAATTTATATGAATTAATTAAATCACTTGCTTGCAGTAGGGGAGCTGTAGGATAAATACAGCATATACTTGCTGGTTTTGTTATATTTTTTTCTACCCATTTAATTGTATGTACAATAACATCTTGTGTATTTGCGTGATCATTTGAAATATTTTTAGGTCTTTTAAATAATATTTCTGCTCCGTATTTTTCTGATATTTTAGCAATATTATCACTATCAGTTGATACAATTATTTTATCAAAAATTTTTGACTTTTTAATTTGTTCTATTGAATAACATATGATTGGTTTTCCTAAAAACTTTTTAGTGTTTTTGTTTTTTATTCTCTTACTTCCGCCCCTAGCGGGTATAATAGCTAACCTCATTATTTTTTATAATACTTCATATTTGTTCAATTAACATTAATTAACCATTAAATTAATTTTAATTAAGCTATTGTTTGACATGTTCAATTGTTGAACGTATATATTCAATTTTATATTTTTACCACATGAAAAATACAAATTATATAAAGTATTGTAGTAATTGCATCATTCCTGAGACGAGACCTAATACAGAAATAGATTCTAGTGGCCTCTGTACAGGCTGTAAATATTATATTTACAGAAGCAAAATTGACTGGACTCAACGACATGATGAATTGATCAAAATTATTGATGTTTACAAGAGTAAATTTAAAAATAATTATGATTGTATTGTTCCCTCTAGTGGTGGCAAGGATAGCACTTATCAAGTTTTAAAAGTTTTAGAACTAGGACTAAAACCATTAGTTGTTACAATAATGCCTGACATGCTTACACCTATCGGTAGAAAAAATATTGATAATATAAAAAATTTTGGAGTTGATTGTATTGAATTTTCAACAAATAAAATCTTAAGAAAAAAAATTAATAAATTTACACTAGAGACGGTTGGTGATCTAACGTGGGCTGAAGAAGTTTCTATTTCATGCGAGACAGTCAGAATTGCTAATAAAATGAAAATACCACTTGTGGTTTGGGGGGAAAATTCTGAAAATGAAAATGGTGGTCCTGAAAAAAATTCAGATTTTTTTGACAACATCGTTCAAGCTCATAACCATGAATGGTTTGAAGAATTTGGAGGAACAAATGGACTAAGAAGTTCAGATTTACTATCTATTTGGTCAGATGATGGAATTACAGAAGCAGATTTATTACCATACACCTTTCCTTCTAAAAAAGAATTATTGGAAAGTAATGTCCATGGTATTTTTTTGGGCTACTACATACCTTGGGATGGACACAAAAATGCTGAGACTGCAAAAAATAATGGTTTAATAGTTTACGATAAAGCAGTGGAAGGAAATATTGTCGATTATGAAAATTTAGATAACTACCAAATGAGAATTCATGATTATTTTAAATTTTTAAAATATGGGTATGATCGAGTATCTGACTGGAGCTCACTAGGAATTAGAAGGGGAAGACTCAACAGGGACAAAGCTATAGAATTATCAAGAGAAGTTGGTGGCAAGTATCCAAAAACTTACCTTGGGAAAAATATAAAAGAAATATTAGGATATATAGACATTAATGAAGACGAATTTCAAAATATATGTGAAAAATTTACAAACAAAAAAATATTTAAAAAAAACTCTGATGGAACACTATTATATGATAATAGTGGTGATTTAATTAAGATAAATTATGACAATCCTAAATAATAAAGTAGCAATTATTGATTTAGAAATAGGAAATATAGGTTCGATCTTTAGAGCTTTAAAAAAAATAGACTGTAATCCTTTTTTGTGTGAAAATAAAAATAGTTTTTTTACAGCTTCACACATCGTCTTACCAGGGGTAGGCTCATTTGATTATGGGATGTCAAAACTTATCGAAAAAAAATTATATGAACCACTAGTAGAATCAATAGAAAAAAATAAAATTCCTTTTTTAGGAATCTGTCTTGGAATGCAGCTGTTAGCTACCAGAGGATTTGAAAATAATAATGAAACCAATGGCTTAAACTTAGTGCCTGGCAATGTTAATAAGATTAAGATCAAAAATAAATTAAAATTACCACATATAGGATGGAATGAAGTGTCTCAAGTTAAAAAATCCCAATTATTTGAAAATATTGAAAATAATAAAGATTTTTATTTTGTGCATAGCTACACTTTTGATCCTGAAGATAAATCTGTAGTAGTCTCACAAACAGACTACGGAGATCAGTTTGTTTCAACGATAGCAAAAGATAATATTTACGGTGTCCAATTTCACCCTGAAAAAAGCTTAGATAATGGCATCTCATTATTAAAAAATTTTTTAAAATGCTAAAATTAAGAATAATTCCAACCTTGTTATTTAATGATCTTAAACTTGTAAAAGGTATTTCATTTAATGGCTGGCGAACAGTTGGGAGCATAATGCAATCGGTAAGATTATACAATTTAAGAAAAGTTGATGAATTGATTCTCCTAGATATATCTGCAACCAATCAAAATGATAAAATAGATTTGGAATTAGTAAATGAAGTTGCCAGTGAATGCTTTATGCCACTCACTTTTGGTGGCGGCATTAAGACCATTCAAGATATTTCCAACTTATTAAAGGCTGGTGCTGATAAAATTTGTATTAATACAGAGGCAACTAAAAACTTAGATTTAGTCAAGGAAGCGTGTGAGATTTTTGGAAGCCAGTGTATTGTTGTCTCTATTGATTATAAAAAAAATAAAAACAATGAAATAGAAATTTATTCAAATTCAGGAAAAATCAAAACTAATCTAGTTTTTGAAGATTATATTAAAAAAATAGAAAATATTGGAGCGGGTGAAATAATTCTAACATCTATTGATAGAGATGGAACTATGAAGGGTTATGATCTTGAAACTATTAGCTATGTTTCTAGGGTGATTAATCTACCAGTTATTGCATCAGGTGGTGCAGGAGAATTTGATGATATTTACAATTTAGTAAAAAATTCTGAAATCTCAGGATTGGCAGCTGCCAGTATATATCACTTTACAGACAAGACACCCTTAGATCTAAAAAAATTTTTAATTTCAAAAAATATCCCTATAAGATTGTAATTTTATTTAACAAAATCAATCTTCATCGCAGTACCAGCAAGAATATTTTTTTACCTTTTTACCTAAAATTTTAAAATAATGTTAATTAGATGAACATGCTTAGACTTGCGTTTAAATACAACCCTAAAGCAGCAACTCACATAATGTCAAAAATTTATAGTGATGATTTGAGAATTGGCAAATTGGCAAAAAAGTTGGCAAAATAAGTTCTTAATGGGCATATTAATTATTGGCCCTTCTAATTTTTTTAAGCAAAGAAGTCACGTTTGCACTTAAAAAAATACCTCAAAAGATAGAAATAAAACAAAGAAAAATTATTTTAGTATAAAGCGGTAAATTTTTTAAGTATCTCTGTATTTTCAATCTTACTTTTAACTGTATCTAAAATTTTTTCTCTATAAAGTTGTTTAGTTTTTTCATCTGTGAATCTAATTCTTCTTATTTTTGTATCTCCTATATTTTTTAATACATTTTCTTTTGTATTAATTAAAATACTTTTTTTTAAGATATCTTCATCAACGTCGTAAGAGTAAAAATTTAAGATTTTACTAAATAAATCTATTGAGTTGTCATTTAAGTCTTTATATTTAATAACTATAAAATCTTTATCTTTATTTTTATTTTGTAAATAAGAGTGCCAAAAATTAATAAATTTTTCATACTTCTGAACACCAAGATCTAATAGCCTTTGATTCACTATTGATGGATTCTTACTCTCGTCATGTCCTAAATACCACGATATTAATTGATCTGATGGCTCTCTTAAAATTATTGCCGGATTAACTTTATTGATATCGTACATATCTAATGAA
>MDTF01006509.1_pt1 | contig 14474 bp, 11 predicted proteins | sample 811191 | NCBI WGS metagenome assembly MDTF01 (sample SAMN05326649, study PRJNA326480) | marine metagenome | isolation source: seawater | place: Southern Ocean | collected 2011
ATACGACGAAGCTTCCGACCAATCCATGTAAGTCTCAATATCACGCTGCATCAACGATTTGTATTTGCCGGTGGGCTCGGCCGCCGTTTCAGCGTTGATGTAGATGAGCTGGCCTGAGCCAGGGTCTTTTCTTTGCCGTGCAATGTCAAACAAGCGTTCCATGGAATCGCTGCTGCCTTCAGCCTTGTTGCCCCAAAACCAAAACGTACAGTCACCGCCGGCCGGTTCTTTATAGACAATTTCACGGTCGTGCACGTGTTCAAACCGTGTAGTCGGACAGCCAGTCGCCTGGCCCACGTCAGAACACGTTTTCTCCATGTCGTCGCCAATGAGCCCCAGGTTCCACGCGCGCAACAAGCCGAAAGTACCTGAAATGACGGCTGACACGGCGAAAAAGGCCAACGCAATCATGACAGCCTTTTTGCGAGGCCGACCACCCGTGGAAAAAGCCAGGACACCGATGAAAAGTGTCATTGTGGCAATGACACACTCGACGATGGCATATGTATACGGTAAATCGGTATCGTCGTAGCCTGACTGGCCCGCGAGATACAGTTCATTGTAATTCAAGAGGTAAAATGTGACGGTATATGCTGCAGAGGCTGTCAGACCTACAATAGTTGTTATGACAGATATAGCAGACACTAGTGCCATTGTTGAAAAAAGGTACACACTTATATATACCAGTTTTTTTTAGGTCTTAACCTCTAAACTCTCTAACCTCTTGGTCGATGGTTTTTATGTTACTATCTAATTGTTCAATATTTTCACGGTTCTTATTTACGAGAGTTCGTATCTCATCTCCATCTCCGTCTTTTCGGTCTAACAGTTTACGAATGTCCTTCGCGTTTTGCTCTATTCGATTGGACAAAAGCGCCAACTGGTCTTTTACAATTTCGCGCATCGTTGTATGCATCTTTTCTTGCATGGCTCTCAATTCTCTCTCAAATGTTGCAGACACTTTCGCCGTTTTTGCCTCCATAATGGCCACGGCTTCGGTCTTGGTGAATTGTCGAAACCCGGAGATGGGTTGAATTGGTGTTGACATTTCATTCAACAGAAATAACTTAAATAGTCGTAAGTTTGAACTTAAATGTTCAATTTCGTCGTCGGCTGCAAGGGTATAAGCTGCGACAAAGGTGTAAAAGAGGAACGCTTTCTTCTTGGGGTCGACTGAACACAATGGTACCCCGCACAGAGAACACTCGTCACACATATCACACCCAACAAAGCCCAAAACCAGTGAGTTGGATGAGTTGGACGAGTTGGACGAGTTGGACTTAGAGTTGCACTTAGAGTTGCGCGACATGTCCGCGCCGCACATAAGCATTCGAAATCGGCTTTCGTGACCACGAGCCGTGTGTCGACGCAGATACCATTGTTTGAACACGTGACGTGGTCACACGGCGTTTTAAGAATGTCACAATTGCGTCCACGCCATCCAGATTCACAGAGACAGGCGTAGTCATTGATTTTGTCGACACAGGCACCGTGTTTGCAAGGTTTGGCCAGACAATCATCAATATTATGGTTGCATTGTTCGCCATCCCATCCGGGCTCACACGTACACTTGTAGCCATCGCCCATAATGGAGCACGTGCCATACGTACCACAAGGTTGGCTATCGCAATACGTAGGAGGGTGCTGGCACCGGTCACCCGTCCAACCTTCGGGACATATGCAAAATGCGCCCGAATGACCGAGAGCGCAATTACCACCGTTCAAGCACAAATTGTCCGAACACACGCGCGCATCAATTTCACAGCGTTCACCTGACCAACCGGGGAGACAAATACAGTTGATACCCGACAATTCGCTGGACTCGTCGTTGCACGAAATAAAGTAGTCGCCGCATGGTTTTTGAGCACATGTCACCTGTTCGGTGCACAATTCTCCGCCGTATTGTCCGACAATCGTAGAGCAGTCACAGTAAAAACCATTGATATGGTCGATGCATTCGGCCCCATTTTTGCACGGATTGGTGTCACACTCATCAATCTCGAAAGAACATTGTTCTCCTTCGTAGCCGGGTTCGCAGGAGCACGTGCAGGAATCAGCGTCCGCACAGTGGTCGCAGGTCCCGTGGATGCACGCTGTATGGTACAACAGACATAAGTCCGTTTCGTCAACTGAAACGGAACATCGGTCGCCCAGATAGTCCGATTCGCAAAAACATTCCCAGCCATTGTTTTCACGGTCGAGCGTACAAACACCGTGACCACTGCACGGATGAGCATGCAACATGACTTGATGGTGATACATGTTTCGGTCGTAATCGCACTCAAACTGATCAAAGGAACAGGCGTCTCCTGACCAAAATGGTTGCTTGTACATAGGTTCTTTGGGACAGTCACACGAAATGCGTGCACCGTCAAAAACACAGTCACCGTTATCACACGGGTTCTGGTCGAGACAATCGGTGAGTGCGTATTGACAATTTCGTCCTTTAGAAGTCGAAAATGCCAAAGGGCATTCACAAACATATCCCTCAGAAGTCGAAAGGCAAATCGAGCCATGTTGGCACGGATGCGCTTCACCCGTCGCGTTGCATCCCAATGTTTCATTGACGTCGATGTGACACCAATGACCGGTTTTTTCAGACGGACATTCACAGCGATAGGTTCCATATTCATTGACGCAACGTCCTCCCACAAGACACGGCTCGTCTGCGCAGCTTTTTTTCGCATCACCGCACCACATCCCTTGCCAACCAGGGTTACAATCGCAAGAAAAATGTTGTCCATCAAATTTGCACTGGCCATGTTCGCACAATACACATTCACGTTCAATCTCAGAAACTAAAAAGGAAATCGGCGGACACTCATCAGGGCCATATACATATTGATGAACGACCATGTCACGAATCATATCCATGTACTCTTTGAGTTTTTCCATGGCTCCGGAAAGGGTGACAAGCATCTTCGTTTGGCCAAGAATAAGCCACAATTGGTTGTCCATCCCAAAGACATGGTCAGAGACTTCTTGGATATACGTGGAAATATTTTTTGAACGAATTATCGTTGACGACAGAGCGCCGCGCATCGCTTCGAGCATGGCCATCTCACGCAACGGTTCCTTTACTTCTAAAATTTTTGTCATATCGGTCGCCGACAGCTCCAAATCCCACAACACGTCATGTTGCGCTGACAAAATCGTATTGACGTCATGGATGAATCGATGTTTCGAAAATTCCACCAAAGAGCGGTTCAACGTATTTTGACGATCAAATCTCAATTTTATATTGTACACCGTTTCATACATCACAGACGCGCCAATCAACAATTGTGAACAAGGACGCACTCGCTCTACTTCGTTTTCGTGCACGTGGCATTTGTCGATGGCACATCGCTCCAAAATATGTGTTTGGCGAATATGGGCATAATGGAAATCTGCACAGCCCGTCTGAATACAGATTTTTTGCTCGGATTCCAAGTGGTCTTCTGAAAATTCAGTGTCGTTCATGGCATCTTCGTGCCATGTTAAATGATCGCAATACGTCCAACAATCTCCGTCCGAACAAGGATCTAAAACCAAACTGTTTTCAGACGGAACAACGTAATTAACATGTTCTGTACAGTTGTCTACGGGCCATATAACGTGTCCAGACGCAACCCCGAATAACAATAGGAAAAATAACATTCTCTTTTATTATACATCTTAAATACTACGAATAAATACTATTAAACGTGTCCACGATATTTTTGGAAAAATCAGATTGAAGTTGCAATAGTTCCATTCGATTGGCAGAAACCGTGGCATAAGACATATGCATGTGCGCAGACGCTGCTTCAACCTCCGAAATTCGTCTATCAAACTCTGCTAGAAGCGAAGCGCGTTCTTCGTCAATAGAAACAACCACGTCTGTAAAACACGACGACATATATTCCAAACTTTGGAGAAATATGGACAATTCAGAACTCATATCCTCACTCCCAAAAGAACTCATCAACAACTGAGCATTACACTCCTTGGATTGACGTTGATACAAACTTAAAGGGTCGGCCGTCGCCATCGAAAGCCAGTTCTTGGCACTATAAAGTACCTGTTCGTTCTCACTAACTGCCTGTGTATAATTCTTGAACACATCTATGTTTTCATTGTATGTTTGTTCGACTAATTGTAATGTCGCCTTGTCTACACGTACATTATAATATTCGAAACAATTTACATCTAATGTGCGCTTTAACATGGTGAACGACGACTTATCGTTAGGATTTTGAATCAATATGGCACATTTACTGGCTATGTTTTCAATACTATTGATATTGGCCAATATTGGTATCATCAATACAAATGCCAAAAACATTTGTTTCACACCAAGCTTATTATATACGTACTATTCGTTTAAAAAAATATACTATAAAGGGTATCTTAAAAAAATAAAATGTACAAGTTCATTTTAGGTAGCACATTAGGTGTTTTAACACTCACATCTGCAAGTAAAATCGGCGGCTCACAAAAACCCGTTACCCAAAACAGATGCGGGTCAGGGCTCAAATTGTGGAACGTGGACGCCCAAGATTTATGGGGCACCAACTCTGCGGGGGGGACAGGAGAACACGATTTCTATGGCGACGGCACCGTCAAATACACCGTCGCAAACGGAAATTCAGCCTGGTCAGAACTCGTAGGTAGATACCCCGGAATCGACGCTGCGTGTGAGAAATTCAGCACAGCGCTCGACCATATCGCAGACGACTTTGAGGCCCCACCCTCAAAATCAAACCAATACATATCCAGCCCACACTCGTGGAAAAGAGCAGTGACTCTCAAATTGCACGACGCCGGTTGTGCCATCAGTCCAAACGACGACAACCTCGAACAATTCATCGAATCATTCAATTACCCACACCAACAGAAAATACGCATGATGAAAGCCACAAGAGCCGCCGATGAATACGTCCTTAAAATCCAAGGGCTTCAAGACGAATGGAAAGATGCCAGAGAAAGCTTTGTTCTAGAAATGAAACAGCACGGTGTTGTCATGAAACTCAAACTCAAGGAATCATCAAAAGAAGCAGGACTCCGCAATTATCAGGCCGCAACCGATGCTCTCCTCTCAGAACAGGAAGGTAGCGCACGCGTTGAAATTGGCAAAATCAGAAGCACTATTTCCAAAAACGGCGTGATGTTTGAACAACTCGCACAAAAATTTAAGAGAGACGGACTCAGATGGTCGAAACTTAACCAGATTTCCAAAGAACAGGAAAGACTCGGTCTGATGACAACCGTTGTCAGACTGAACACATTCGACGTCCTTTCACAATGTCTTAGCAATTATCAGAAAGAATACAATGATTAAATTCCCACTAAAATATACTGTTAATTTTATATTTATCAAGTGTCTGTATCAGTATATCTTCATCGTTTTCTATATCTTAATCGTTTTCTAATTCTAACAACGAACCTAACACATTCTCCTGTATTGCCACGACCACGTCTTCAAACGCAATGGAAACAAGTTGCAAACGAGCCGTCACATTAAACATACGCTCCGAAGATATACGCAAATCATCCTCCAATTGATTTACAGACAAAATACTATCCTCCGTATTCGAACGCATCGAATCGACTGAAGAACGCTGCTTCAACGATTCTAAAGCAAACGTTTGGCGCCAACTCTTTAACAACAACAACACGTCCCCCATCAAAGAAGTCCCAGAAGAATACTGAAACTCACGCAAATACGCGTCGCGCAAACGAACCACATTCACCAACGCCTGAATCGAATCTTTGGCTTTCAAATTTAAAACGTCATACTCCAACTCAGAATTCGCTTTTTCCTTGATCAAAAATACATAATTCGTAATTTCTTCGCGATAATCTTCAAACATTTGACGGTTAAAATTGTACATACGAAGCTCATAACATCTTGAAACGTCGTTGACATAAATGTCATACGAAAACAACTGTGGATGCGCATGACACGTACGAACAGCACCGCATACTTTGGGTAAATACTGCACACGCTCTTCCAAAGGAATTGTTGTTTCTGTTTCAGGATACATCAGTGCATAGTTTACACAATCCCAACTCATACATTCTACAATGAACAGTATCAAAATTAACAGTTGCATTTAATTTAATTTAATTTATATTTATAGTGTTATTTAATTTCTTGTTTGACCATATGTCCCCACAGTAATTGTAGCGAACCGGGTGACGTCGAGAATCTCAGCCAATGTGGCTGGGTCTGATGGAGTCCAATCTGGGCGTGTGGTCGCGCTGTTGCCGAAAACACCAGTGGAATACTGAGCAAAAACGACTGTTTGGACCGCAATAAGCGCGGCGCGCTTATTCTTTAAGGTTTCTCCAGAGCCGGTGGTAAAGTCCCACTCTTCTGTGGCGTTAAAACTGACGCTTTGTTGGACACCCAAATTTGATAGGGCGGTTGTCAAAGCAGTCGTGTTGGCAGAATCGCAACCCTCTGCGATCTTATCTTCGGCGAATTCAACTTTGTTGTTGACCACAACAGTACACGTCGTGGCAAATTTTGTCGCTTCATCTTTAATGTCCTGTTGAGCTTCTTGGTAATGCATAATCTCCGCATCCAGGGTGATGAGTGCTACTCTGTAGACTTTTTGCAGCTCGTAGACATGCGTATTTGCAATGTAGTCCGGGTCGATTTCGCCGTACAAGTAGTTGCTCTGTGCTTCTTCGCCAAAATCGTCCATGGCGCTGAAAGCGGATTGCGTATCAAAAAACGAAGAGTTCAATTCAGTGTACTTTGCGGGGGCGGCCTCACAAGACGACCCCGATGCGCATACGACAGCGGTTTTGACGACATTGATGTCGGTACTAATAGCGTCGCGGGCGGCGATGAGATCAGTGTAATCTGACTTAAAGTTATCGTAGGCCTCTTTGTATTCATCCAACGCAGTTTGGAAAGATAACTGCGATGCTTGGTAGGCGGTCTGGAATACTTGGTTGGCGGAAGTGTCGTCGCCACCGCTGAGTGCGGGGGCGTCGAGGAGGGCGTCTGGAGTCTTCGCATCTCCCAATGCAATAAGTTCCATCAATTGCCAATGGTTATCGCTGGCGATATCTGTGTAATTACCAGCTGCAATTTTCATGGTGGGGACATTATCAAGATCATCTCTCACAATTATAATTCCAACTCCGCCAACGGCCTTATCATTGGTGATCACGTTAAAGTCTGACAAAGCTGGTACACTGGTTGGGTTATTGAGTGGTGTTGGCATAGCTAAACAATTGACCGCATCGCCCGAAAGGTGGGTGTTTTGTTGTGACTCAATGGCGCTGGTATTTGTGATGTCGAATTCACAAGAATCAGTTTGTCCATAGAGCAAATCGACTGCCGCGATTGCGCCCGAATGCCCGTTTGCGTAGCCTAAAGCACATGGTGCTTCGAACTTGGCAAATGTACGGCACACTTTGTCAAGTCCATCATAATTATGAATAGTCTCCGAACCGGAGATATTGCCCAAGGAAAAGTTGAATTGTTGTTTGCCTGACGCCACATCGGCGATATTCGCGAACAAATCACCGGCATTGTTCAAGATGCCGGTGTAGCTTGTTGGTATATTGCATTCGGCATGATTGCCTGCGCTATTTGTTGTGTCACCTGGACAGGCGTGGCACGTGACAGTCGAAGTGGCGAAGCGTTCGTTGCTGGCGCATTGTCCCACCGTACAGTTACCCGATGTATATGCAACTTTCTCGCCGATTCCGACACATGCGACGCAGACGTCAGTGCTGTCAACGTATTGGTCATCAACGGCACATGCAGAACATGCGGCGGTGTTCGTGTCTGTAGTACCATCCCATGTGGAGCTTGGAGCGGAGCGTTTGGAACGTTTTTCACTTTCTTTTGCTGCAATTGTAGTCGAAGCAAAAGTGGCGCCGACAGTGATGACGCGACTGCCTGTGCAGTTGGTACAACCGGTTGACGACGACGCTTTTTGGTCAAGACTACAGACATCGAATGGTGTAGGGGTTTCAGTGCCTCCTGCGTTGAAGTCCGCAGCCGCGTCATCGCTGTCGACGTCGGGGTCATTGCTGTCGGTCGTCACAATGCGCATAAAGTGCTCAGCGGCTTCAGTGGCAATCTTGGTGTTAATACGGTCGGGGTCTACCGAAGTGAGTTCGGCTTCAATGGCTGACCACAAGTTTTCATTGGCCGCAGCTGTCTTTTTCTTGGCTTGAATAGCAATGTCGGCGTTGAAGATGGCTTCTTTAATTTCACGGTCGAACAACAAGTATGGGTCAGAGTAAACGTCCCCACCAGCATCCTTTCTGGATGTTTCACCGGCAATTTCTTCAGTCCAGTCGATGTTGCACATGCGCTTGTTGCCGAACTTAAACATTTGATCCGTGAAACTTTGTGCATCATAATTTTGTCCGGAAGTGTCCCAATCGCTTAAGGTGGTACTCAATGTTGGTGAAGTAGGTGATGTTGAGAGAGCCGTATCTTGCATTCTCGTGTGATCCCACTGGTATGCCAACTGGCGGAACGTGTACATGGTACTGGCCAACTTGTCGGATTTCTTACAAAGTGTGTCGGCGAATGTCGACGGTGTGGTGTCGCGCATGGTACCTGATTCGACTTGTGACGTTTCGAATTCGAGTCTGTAGAGCAAATCGTTCATTTTGGCAAACGGTACACAATTACCACCTTTGTTGGAGTACATCATCTCTGTGGCATCGGCACTGACAAGACGACCACAGTTGGGTTTATAGTCCTGGCTGATTAATGGAAGGGTCTGTTGCATAGCGAGGTAGATTTTTCGTTGGTTAGCGACGGCATTCGCGCCAAAGGTTTTAATGTGCGATTCACTTGGCTCCAAATCTTGGAGGGCGTCTTTCCAGCGTTTGGCTTCCATGTTTCCATGTGTACAGAATTGGTAGACAGATGGTAAATCTTTGTACGTCGTGCAGTTGTTGGCACCACCTTTTTCTTCAATAGACAAGTAAAACATGTCGGCTTCGTATTTGTTAGCGGCAGAAACGGCGTTGGGCCCCATCGAACCTTTTCTGCAAAAGCATTTCGAACGAAGGAGGGCTTGTGCGGAAGACGTCATAGCGTTTAAACTATCTCTGGTTTGGTAATTTGTGTTATCACACAAAGGTGCTTCGATGGTGCCGTCATCTTTTCCTGACTTCTCGACATCGCCGATTGGACATTCTTTCATTTCCTCAAACTCGATGGCCGGGAAAATGAGAAGACTCTGGTCGTAAAAGTCGTCCAAAATAGAAGCGTACGATTCGATATATGTGCGTGCTTCTTTGATGGTTTCAGCCCAGTTGGCATCAGCCTCTTCGATATTGACGTCGCGGAATGCGTTAATTTGTGACATACCGTTCAGAGCAGCAACGTACTGGCGCAATGATTTGCATCCGTTAGGGTTGCCAATGGCATTGGCTTTGACACCGGTCACGTACGTTTTGTCGGTCAATGGGACGTCGCCGGGAAATTTGACACTGTAGGCTATCACACGGCGAACAGAATTGATGATACCTGCATCGTCCTCGGCAATATCTTCACCATCTTTGGTTTTACCATTTGAACATATATTATCCATGTAGGTGTAGTCGGCAATGCAAATATCTTCTTGTTCGTCAAACGTGCATTTTTTCATGGCGACATCGTAGTTTGCAGAAGCAGCTGTAAAAGTTAAGTTGGCGTCCAACGTACTGTTGCAGGCCGATGCCGCCACGCCAGCGGTCGTCGTTGCCGGTGTCGTCGAGCTGTCGACGCATTTCGAGTCCGTGCCGATAACAGCCGTAATAAGTTCGCAAGCAGTTTTGGCATTGGCTTTGTAGCATTCTTGGTTAACTTGGAAGAAATCATTACCCTCTTCGTACTGTTCCTTTTTGCAAGCGCGCACTTGGCGTTTATGGACATTGCGCGACAATTTGCAAGTACGTGCAATTGGCACTTCACTCGCTGCCAAGGCGGTCGATGCATGTGCCATACAGATATCTGGATGAGTTACGTGATACCCAAGGGCGCGAATACGGTTGGCCAACAGAGAAACGAAAGAACCTTCTTCACATTCAACGTCTTTGTCACCTCTTCCACATGCGTCTCCATCTTCGATGTCGGTCAATTCATTACCGAATCCATCAACTTGATTGAGAGAGCCAGTGTCTAAGTGATAACCGGTAGAAGGTTTATCAACTGTCTTGCCGCCGCAGAACACAATACCTTCGCGCACAAATCCGTCCTCATCGGCAAATGCGGTGATGGAATCGCGGAGAAACTGGAAATCTGTACGAAGACCGTTGGAGATTTCTCTTTGTATAATAGCTGCTGTTTTGGCAATAGCCTTGCTCCCGGCGCGCGCATGAGGCGTGTCGCCAGTGTAACCTGGTTCATGGTTCGTTGGGTACCCATCAGCAATATCGTCAGCATCTTGGTTGATGCCTAAGAATTTGCTGATACCACCTCTGAATGAACGTGCTTCAGATTGTAAAAACAAACATGTAATAGCAATAATTAAAAAATGTGTTTTCATTTTGTATAAAAAAATGCGTACTTATATAGGTACATTTTTAATTAATGGTATTACTTCAAATTTATGTATTTTGTGGCCTTGTTTTTTTGGCATTGTCGGCACATCTCGAGACTTCCATATCTATCTGTACAGATATCCATATGAATAAAAAATCGTCGGCTGAAACCATTCCTACGGAAATTTTGGAATGTTTGCAAAGAGGACATATTTATTTGGTATCGAAACAATTTATTTCGAAATCAATCAATCAAACAGCCCATGACTATTATAACGCGTTGGTTAAATATGACGACGAACATTTTAAAGTTGCGAAACAAAACCAAGATTCTAGACGCGAATTACGTTCTTTACAACGTCAAATTATAACAATGTCTACCCGCTTGCGGTATTTTGCTACTGGCTTTAATGTACCAAATTTTATTAATTTATCGGATGGACGGCGTTTAAAATTGATTCGAGAGCACGTGAATTCCGTTCGTGACGTCTTAAATTATGCAGAGTCTGTTCCACCGCTCATTCAAGTTTATAAAGCGCGCGTTCGCAATATAACGTTTGTTTCTGACGAAGACGCGCTTTCAAATCGGGATGTCCAGCGTCAATTATTTGAAGAGAGTTTGTTTGTGCTTAGGAATTGGATTCGCGCACAATATGTTTAAATATTTGTTCGGCCAGTGTCTTTATTTGTTGCTGGCATTCTTGAGCGTTTTTTTGGCGTTTTTCCGTTATTTCCAGCCATCGAGTGTAGTGTTTGTTATAGGTTTCTAATTGGTGTTGAACATCGTCTGCTTGCTCCGAAATGATGTCAATCGATTTATGAATACATGCGTCGGCTGTTTGCATGTTTTCAATGAACGCTGTTGTTACTGTATCAAAACGTGATTCTTCATACACGTCTATGTTGGTGATTCTTTGCAAGGGTTGAGAGCATACAATCAACTTTTCGATGGATTGTTGTGAATCTACAATGGAAGAGCCGACATTGGATGTAATTTCGCCAATGGATTTTTGGAGTGTGTGATATTCGGATTTAGATTTTTCCGTTTCTTTTAAATCGTCTACACATTCTTGAATTTTGTCTGTCATTTTTTGACGGTAACTTTCTGGAAAAGCGATATATACGCGTGAAAGACAAAGTTCTGTTTTCCGCAACAAGTTTTCAGACGTGGATATGGTCGTGTATGGATTGGCAATTTCAAGACAATTTTGGATGTATTGTTTATTATAGGCATGTGTACCCACGATAAACATGGCCATCATTACTACAAACATTTTATAGAAAAAAAAACTGTATTTATACTTGTCTACTCAGTTTATTATGTTAATCTTCTTGTTATTGTTCTTTTTAAAAATGGCACATGGCGTGGTACATGGCGTGGAAACTTCTGCCATTTTATTTTGCGTTCCTCATACTCTCAAAATAAATGCTGTGTCTATCATGTTGAGCAATATACAAGATTGTTTATCCAACAACTTTATCCGCCTTCAAAATGTATCTGTTGTCAGTACCTATGTCGCTGCGTATAACGTCGCCCTGACTGCTAAATTGGCGTCCGAAGAGGCGGTCGATGCATTGTTTTTATCAAAACACGAAATGACCATTACGATGCGTGATTTGCGCATACAGGCGAGTCGTCACATTCACGCCGTCGAAAGTTGTGCTGCTATTTCGCATCGAATGCCTTCTATAGTCGTGGATATGTACACGGACGAAGCAGCGATGATGTTTCAGGTGTCTAAGTTATGGATGCATCATATTCAAGTGGATTTGAACCGGTGTTACGATTTGATGAAACAGATTGTGACGAATTCACATCGGCATGCAATCCATCATTTACAAACATTGTTTATTAAGCATAAACATTTGTTGGTACATTCCGAGGATCAGTCTACAAAGGAGATTGAAACATTACAGGACATGTTAGATGTGCGTCAGGTCATTGTCGATTCTGTCAATACTTGATCATTGCGTTGCCCGCTTTTTTTTCCAGAATGCCTGGCATTTGGAACCGCCAGACCATCGCGATTTCTTTGGACAATGTTGCTTCGTATTGGATAAATTTGACTCTGAAGTTGTTATATTGTTGAACTGTTATATCTGCAGAAGCCAAACAATCTAGACATGGTTCATAAGCTAATTGGTTGATTTCCAAAGAACCTATCGTGATATTAAAATCGCATGTTGGCCAACAGTCGTCAAAATTGACGACGGGTATGTGGTCATTTACCCAGTATTCGATGGGACCGTCGAACAACATTTCAATGACGCATTTCCTTTGACATTCTATATGTTTCTTTTTTAGTAGATAGTATTGTGTTTTAAGCTTATTCATGTCTGTATTTTCGAATTTTTGGTAGAGCTCGTGGAGGGTCGTTGCCATTGACGAAGTGATATTGGCATGTGTACAATCCTTTTTGTGGCGAATATAAACGCCATTTATGGCCAAACGGTGAGTAACTACCTCGCATATGGCGTCTACATCTCTTAAATAGGCATGTGAATGTACAGAATTTTTGATCGTTTGGAGTATAGAAGCGTTAACAATACAAAATAATAGAAAAATAAGAATCGTTTGGTTCATTTGTTTTGTAGTTTCATTTCTAGTTCTTTTATATTGGCATTCACAAACATGTTCAAGCTGTATTCACTGGCAGGTAGTGTCAAAATGGAAACATGCTCTCTGCCGAAAACTTTTGGTAAAGTGATGCCTATAGATGGAATTTTTGTAACCCCGCGTGGTGGGTCAGCCTGAAGTACATTCCAACAACTTTTGGAATGTGCAAAATTATGCACCAGTTTGGATAGGGCAATAGCTTCGGATTCATTTTTAAAAAACACGATCATATTAAGGTCGTTTTCGAAAATATCTTGTTTCTCGACCAATTGCAATTGTCGGTTCATTTTTCCGGATTGTTTAAACTCTTTTAAATTTGCTTCTGCAAACACTGTGTCCATATCCACGAGATATTCGCCATTCGGTTGAACTTCCATGTCATTCCATATCCAGGTGTCAAAATCTGTGACGTTATTTTTCATTTCAATCACGCAAATATCTTGCTGGTCGTGCATACCGAGATATTCAGCGATGTCATCGTCGGCGGCTTTGAATATGGGAATATCAGCCGCATTTTTGAACATGACGTCGGTGCGTGAAAACACAATCTTTGTTCCGTCAATGGGTTTGATAGACATAATAGCATCTTCAAATGTTTTTAAAGTGACGGCTTCTTGCGCCGATGTAATGCAAAAAGAATTCAAAATACCAATAGTACAAACTATTGACGCGAAAATAGACATATATGAGTTTAATACCAAAGTTTATATAGCCAACTATACAACGTCGTCTTAAAATCCAAACATGGTCGAGACAGTATTTAAGTCTTCCTTTTTGATACAAATGTGGATTTTGTTATTGCTTGTGTCAGTTCAAGCCGTTCATAATTTATCCAGTGTCAAGACTTTTGATTTTCGAGATACGTCATACACCAATCACAATAGCATGACATATTTATACGGCAAGCATTGTGCGGATAGTTACTTGCATTTTGATCACGAAACAGATTCTCAAGCCGTCCAGTCATTTAAAAATTGTCTGGATAATCAATACGGCGTTCTCGATGAGTGGTTTGGTTCATTAACACCGACGTTTGTTCGTATTAGTGAATATGATGGTTATGAGTGGGGGAATGTGTCTTTGTTAGATTCCGAACTGTACAATCGGTATCGTTTGTACATGTCGGCGCGCCATAACTTGGACGTGTACAAGAGCGATATGGTTGCGGGCGCGAAACATTTCTCTGACCCGTTACAGAAACTCAGCATGTCAACGGAAGAATTCGAAGCATTGATAGCATTGAATCAATCGGCCAAAAATATTGCAGATATGAAAGATTCCGTAGATGTCATTATTGAAACATTTCGCAACTCGATTAAAGCATCTGGTGTAAAGATTGCCACCGTCAAAGCGGATTTGGTGGTTGCTGAACATTTATTCAATA
>MDTF01004349.1_pt1 | contig 14464 bp, 12 predicted proteins | sample 811191 | NCBI WGS metagenome assembly MDTF01 (sample SAMN05326649, study PRJNA326480) | marine metagenome | isolation source: seawater | place: Southern Ocean | collected 2011
TAATAAATATTAATTACTATAAGTATAATTATAATTGTTAAGAAAATGAAAATTATTTACATATCAAAATCTATAATACCATCAAGAGCAGCAAATAGTATTCATGTTATGAAAATGTGCCAAGCATTTGCTGATAATGGACATAAGGTAGTTTTATTAGCTCCTGATTTAAAAAATTATTACGAAAGTAATGTAGATGATATTTATGAATATTATGGAGTAAAAAAAAATTTTAAAATAAAAAAACTTTTCCACCCAAATATTAGATTTGGAGCTTTTTTATACGTATTGGCTATTTTTTTTTACTTGATTACTAGCAAAAGGTTTGACTTAGCTTATGGGAGATTCTTACATGGAATTTATATCGCTTCATTGTTAAATTATAAAGTAATTTATGAGTCACATGCACCAATTTTTGCTAGAAAAGATCATAGATTATTTTTTTTTAAAAAACTTATTAAAAGTAGAAATTTTAAAAAACTAGTAGTTATATCTCAAGTGTTAAAAAATATGTATTTGGATAAAGGATATTTGAGTCACCCTAACATACAAGTAGCTCATGATGGAGCAGACGTAGTAGAAAATTTTAATTCTAAAAATAATCTTTTAGGATTAAAAAATAATTTAAAAGTTGGATATGTAGGTCATTTATACAAAGGCAAAGGTATGGAGGTTATCTTATCTTTGGCTAACAAGTTAGATGATGATGTAGAAATTCATATAATTGGTGGTCTTGAAGAGGATATAAAATTATGGAAAAATAAAATATCCAGTAAAAACATATTTTTTTACGGTTTCATTCCACATAAACAAGTTGGTGATTATATAAATGCTTTGGATGTTTGTTTATTACCTAATCAAAAAATAATACTTGCTCATGGTTCAAATCCATCAAATATAAGCTTAAATATTTCTACCTTTACATCTCCCTTAAAACTTTTTGAGTACATGTCACATAAAAAACCAATTATTGCTTCTGATTTTCCCGTTATTAGAGAAGTGCTTAATGAAAAAAACTCAATATTAGTAAAATATAATGATATTGATTTGTGGCTGAGTTCAATTAAGCAGCTTAAAAATTCAAAATTTAGAAACACTATTTCTAATCAAGTTTTAAGTGATTTCAATAAATTTACTTGGAAAAATAGAGTATTAGAATTATTAGATGATATTTAAAATAAATATTTTATTAAGATAATAAATTAAAAATAATTTGAGAAAATGATATAAACATGAAACAGATTAATGGTGATAATCCAGGAAATTTTATAAACAGATTGTTATATTTTTATCAGTGCCTAAACAATCATAGAAAAGGAATTAGTAGGTCGTGCGAAATTTTTAAACCAACCTTATCAACATTAAATCTTGATACTTTTGGCAAAACGCCATCCCGATTATTATGCGATGCATTTTGGAACTCAATAGATTATGGAAATTTAAAATTAAAATTAAGTTCTAACCTTAATTTTTTTGATATTGGATGTGGATCAGGATTATATGGAACATTTTTAAAAAAAATTGCTGGTCATTATTTTTCAAGTTATACTGGATTAGATATTTATAAAAATCAGAATTATCCAAAAGAGTTTAATCATATAACCTCCAAGGCAGAGAACGTTTATAGTTATATCAATAAACAAACAAATTTTGTAATTAGTCAATCTGCCTTAGAACACATTGAAAAAGATAGTTTTGTTATTGAAGAAATAACAAAAAAACTCATCGAAAATGATAATTCTTTTATTCAAATACATATGGTGCCAGCTAGCAAATGTTTGTGGTTATATTTATGGCATGGTTATAGACAATATTCTAAAAAAAATTTATCAAATCAATTAGATGAATTAAAAAAAAAATTTGACATAAATGCAATGATTGTACCAATTGGTGGTAACAATTCTTTTTGGACACATTTAATCAATATAACAATTCCTGTCTATTTTAAGAAATTTATAAATAATAAAAATTTTAAATGGTATGCTCAAAAGCTTGTTGAAAAAAAGATTGTTAAAAGTGTAAATAAAGAGTTGGGCTGTGAAAATGAGAACCCAATATTTTGGGCTGTTCTTTTAACCTCAAAAAATATAGATATAAAAAAAGATATATTAAAAAAAATTTAAAAATCATTTAATAAAATTTTATGGCAGATTTAATTGGTATTACCTTTATTTTATTAGTTGCTTTATTGACATATTTTGTATCTTTACGATTCCCTGCTATTTCTAAATTTCTTTTAGTGGCATTAGTTATAAGGGTTTCTTTAATTTTAATTGGTCATTATTTGTATCCTTTACCTGACAGTACTGCTGATGCAGAAACTTTTGAGGGTGAAGCATGGCATTTTGGCAAAGATGGTTTTTTTAATTTATTCGGTAAGTTTACAGGTCCTTCTCCTTCTTTTATTAGCTGGCTTATTGGTATTCCTTATTCTTTATTTGGTCGAAGTATGTTGATGGCTCAGTCTGTAAGTTTAATTTTTGGGTTAGGGTCAATTGCTCTAGGATGGCTACTTGCAAAAGAAATTTGGGACAAAAATATTGCAGATAAGGTTGCTTGGACTATAGCATTATTTCCATCACTAACATTATACTCAGTTTTGTTTTTGAGAGAGGTATACATTGTTTTTTTTATCTTGTTGGCGCTTTATGGTGTGGCTACTTGGATTAAAACAAATAGTTATCAATCAATTATCCTATCAATGACTGGTTTTATAGGCTCAATTTTTTTTCATGGAGGCTTGATAGTGGGAGCTTTAGTGTTTTTGTTTATAGTTGGATTAACAAACTTAACACGATTTTTTAAATCATTAAAAAAAAATAAGTTTAATTTTAAAAGTTTAATTATAAGTTTCTTTTTTATTTTAATTATACATTCATATTTAACTAACAAATTTAGTGTTCCATATTTAGGTACTTTTCAAAGCTCTACAAATGTAGAAAATATTCAAAATAGAACATCTGTTGCCACTAGAGGAACTGCATCTTGGCCTGAATGGACAACAATAAATAAGCCAATAGAAATAATTTACAAAGGACCTTTGAGAAGTATCTATTTGGTCTTTGCTCCATTTCCATGGGATATAAGTAGGCTTAGACATCTTGTTGGTATGTTTGATGCTTTATTATATATGTATTTAAGTTATCTAGTTTTTCGTAATATAAAAGTGATTTTGCAAGACCCTGTACTCAGAATTTTTTTATTAATATTACTATCCTATATTTTTGTTTTTGGAATAGGAGTTGGAAATTTTGGTACAGGAATAAGACATAGGTCAAAATTTGTAGTTATATTCATATTATTAGCTGCACCACTTCTTAAAAATTTTGTATTTTCTAAAAAAAAAGTTAATAAATTAAATATATAAATTTAGCTACCAAGCTACACAATTTTAATATAATTTTTTTACTAGCCTGTATTCTATTTTAAATATTTCCCCTGTAAATTATTGTTAGACTGGAAATAAATTAGATTGACATAAAAAACTGCATTTTTTCTACAAAATAGAGATTATTTGGTAATTAAAAAAAATGGATATTTATTCTTTTTGAATAAATTTCACCAATGACTATTTTTAGTATAGTTTGTAGATAATTATTCAGAAAAAAATTATGACCAAAAAAGTAAGTAAAAATATTAAAAATTTTTTTCCTAAAATTGAAGGGAGAAAAATTAAAGCTGCTATTGTTGGTTGTGGTCGTATTTCCAAGAATCATTTTGAATCTATTGAGGAGCATCAAGATAATTTAGAACTTACCTCTATATGTGAAGTAAAACTAGAAATTCTTAATGAGCACAAAAAAAAATATAATGTTAAGGGGTATACTAATTTAATTGATATGCTTAAAAATGAGAGTTTGGATTTAGTTATACTATGCACGCCTAGTGGCATTCATGCAGAACAAGCAGAAATTTGTGCTAAAAATTTTGTAAATGTTGTGACTGAAAAACCGATGGCAACAAAATGGCATGATGGTTTAAAGATGGTTAAAGCTTGTGACGAGTCAAATGTAAGACTATTTGTAGTTAAGCAGAATCGAAAAAATCCTACTTTGCAAATCCTCAAGAGAGCAATTGATGAAAAGCGATTTAAAAAGATTCATATGGTTAATATTAATGTGTTTTGGACTCGTCCTCAAGAGTATTACGATCAAGCACACTGGAGAGGAACTTGGGAGTATGACGGTGGTGCGCTAATGAATCAAGCATCTCATTATGTTGATTTATTAGAATGGTTAATTGGTCCAGTAGAAAAAGTACAATCAATTATTAGTACATCAAGAGATATAGAAGTTGAAGACACTGGAGTTCTCAATATAAAGTGGCGTAATGGTGCATTAGGGTCAATGTGTGTGACTATGTTAACTTATCCTAAAAACCTAGAAGGAAGCATCACCATTCTTGGAGAAGAAGGCACAGTGAGTATAGGCGGTGTTGCAGCAAATGAAATTAAACACTGGGAATTTCTAGAACCCAAAGACTATGATGATAATATTAAAGATGCTAACTATGAGGCAAGTTCTGTTTACGGGTTTGGTCATAAGCTGTATTATAAAAATTTAATCGAAGTATTAAGGGGAAAAGCTGAACCCGAAACTGATGGAAGAGAAGGTTTGAGATCTTTAGAAATTTTGGTTGCCGCATACCTTTCAGCTAGAGATAACAAAACAATCTCACTACCACTAGAATATTAGAGTGGAATACCAGAAGCATGAAACAGCAATAGTGGATGAGGGTGCAGAAATTGGCTCAGGTACTAAAATTTGGCATTGGTCACATATATGTGGAGGTGCTAAAATTGGTGATGAAGTTACAATTGGTCAAAATGTTTTTATTGGTAAAACAGCTGTTATTGGAAATAAATGTAAAATCCAAAATAACATTTCAATTTATGATAATATCCACTTAGAAGATGATGTATTCTGTGGCCCAAGTATGGTTTTTACTAATGTTTATAATCCACGCTCATTTATAGATCGTAAAAATGAATATAAAAATACTCTAATAAAAAAAGGCTCCACATTAGGGGCAAATTGTACAATAATATGTGGAATTACTATTGGTGAATTCTCTTTTATAGGAGCGGGCGCAGTTGTTAATCGAGATATCCCTGCTTTTGCTTTGGTAGTTGGTACACCAGCAAAACAAATTGGATGGATAAGCGATTATGGTGAAAAATTAGATTTACCACTTTCAGGGTATGCACAGACAGTTTGCAAGAATACTGGAAAAAAATATGAACTGAAAGACTCAAAAGTCTTAGTGATTGATTAGTTATGAATATTGATTTTGCTAATTTAAAATTACAGTATCAAAAATACAAAAATGATATTGATAACAATATTCAAGCAGTCCTAAATAAATCAAACTATATATTAGGTGAAGAGGTTCATGAACTTGAAGGAAAATTAGAAAAATTTACGAGTGTTAAGCACGCTATTACCTGTTCATCTGGAACAGATGCTCTTTTACTTGCCATGATGGCAATGGACATTCAGCCTGGTGATGAAATTATAACAACACCTTTTACCTGGGTATCAACTGCTGAGACCATTGTATTACTCAAAGCAAAACCTGTGTTTGTTGATATTGAACCTGAAACATTTAATATTGATATAAGATTGATTGAGTCTGCAATTACTAAAAACACCAAAGCCATTATGCCAGTTAGTCTATTTGGTCAACCTGCAGATATAGATCAAATTCAAATTATAGCTAAGAAATATAATTTAAAAGTTATCATTGATGGTGCCCAAAGTTTTGGTTCTACTTACAAAAATAAAACTGATAGTAACCTTGGTAATATTTCAATTACCAGCTTTTTCCCCTCGAAACCCCTTGGCTGTTATGGTGATGGTGGGGCAGTATTTACGAACAATGATGATTATGCAAAAAAGATTAAAATGTTAAGAGTGCATGGTCAAAATAAACGTAATTATCACAAATATATTGGTATGGGTGGACGAATGGATACTATTCAAGCTACAGTTTTGTTAGCTAAGCTACCATATTTTTCAAAAGAATTATTGGAGCGTCAAAAAGTTGCCGAACGTTACACAAATGGTTTGTCTGACGTTTTGCAAACACCCAGTATAAAGCTCAATAGATCAAGCGTATGGGCACAATATACTCTGAGAGTAAAAAATAGAGATGATTTACAATTGAAGTTAAAAAATTATGGCATTCCAACATTAATTTTTTATCCTGTGCCCCTTCATTTACAAGAATGTTTTAAATATTTAGGTTATAAACAAGGCTGTTTTTCAATTTCAGAAAAAGCTTCTAAGGAAGTTATCAGCATACCAATGAATCCATTTTTAACCAATGATCAAATTGACTATGTCATTTTAAAGATTAAAGAAAATTTATAATTAATTAGAAAGATTTAAAGATTAAATTTAAAATTATTTAAAGAATTTAAAATTTTTTTTATAAAATATCATGATAAAGTAATTTAAAATGATAAAAAAATTATATCATCGACTTCAAAGTATAATATTTAAATCAGAATTCAGACGCAATGTAATGACTCTAGCGACAGGGACAACTATTGCTAGTTCATTACCTGTTGCTGTGGTCCCGATTTTAACGAGAGTCTTCACGCCTGAAGATTTTGGAATACTAGCTTTTTATTCTGCTGTTGTAACAATTTTTGCAATATTATCGACTGCAGGTTATGAACTAGCAATAGTTCTACCTAAAAAAAGAGATGATGCTTATCAAATCTTAATTCTTTCATGTACAATATCTACTTTCTTTAGTTTGTTGTTATTATTTGTGATTTGGTTTTTTGAGAAACTAATAGCTGGATTACTAAATAATCCAGAAAATTACATTTTTTTGTATTGGATGCCATTAAGTGTATTTTTAATTAGTATTTACCAATCTCTTTATTATTGGTTTAATCGAGAGAAAGCCTATAGAAATATGGCAAATAGTGGTGTGATCAAAAATTCAACCATAGTTATTTCACAAATAAGTTTTGGGTTTTTAACAAAATTATCAGCATTGGGATTAGTACTAGGACAATTGATTGGTCAAATACTGGGGACTTTATATATGGCTCAAAAATTTATTAAAGCCACTAATGATCTACGTAAACCTAAAATTTATAAACAATTTATACTAGCAAAGCGATACATAAATTTCCCAAAATTTATTTTAGTGGCAAATACTATGAATGCTGCTTCTAGGCAACTACCTAGTATCTTTTTTAATATATTTTTTACCCAAACTGCTGCAGGTTTCTATCTTATCGTAAACCTTGCAATTGGAGTGCCAATAACAATTTTTAGTATTGCGATTGGCGATGTGTTCAGACAACAAGCCAGTGTAGCTTATGCTGAACGTGGTGAGTGTTTAAAAGAATATAAAAAAATTTTTAAAAAACTTTTAATGATTTCATTATTACCTTTTGGGTTATTTGCACTCATTGCTCCAGATTTGTTTGAATTAGTTTTTGGAAAAAATTGGCGTATTGCGGGAGAATATGCTCAAATTCTTACACCAATGTTTCTGTTAAGATTTATTTCAAACCCTTTGAGTAATATGTTTTTAATTGCTGAAAAACAAAAATTAGAATTATTGCTGCAAACAATCTTGTTGCTAGCAACAGGATTATGTTTTGTTATGGGCCTTATGTTTGAAGATATAGTCTTAACTATTTGTTTAATTTCAGCAATTAATACTTTAATGTACGCTATTATGGCATTAATGTCTTTAAAGTTTGCAAAAGGAATTGTTAAATGAAGATGTCCATGTAGTTTGTATCCAAGACAAACCTTATTATGGAAATAATCTAATTTATAAAAATGAATTTAATACTTAATTGTGGTACGGGAAATTTTTTGTCAGTAGCAAAAATGATTAATGCCACTGGAGGTAAAAGTTTTTTTGGTTCAACTCCTAAGGATATTGACAATGCATCAAAAATTATTCTTCCTGGTGTTGGTAGTTTTGATAATGGAATGAAAGCGATTGAATTAGCCTCAATAAAAGAAAAGATAATAGAAAGAGTGAAGTTTGAGAATATTCCTATATTAGGAATATGCTTAGGTATGCATCTGTTATGCAGATCAAGTGAAGAAGGCAGTCTAGGGGGATTAGGTTTAGTTGATGCAGAAGTAAAAAAATTTCATTTTCCAAACAATGAAAATATGAAGATTCCACATATGGGATGGAATACTGTTAAATCTGTTAGTAGAAATCCATTAATCCCTAAAATTGAAAGAGAGCAAAGATACTATTTTGCTCATTCTTACAAAGTTATTTTGGATAATTCTAATTTAGCTATTGGCACCACACATTATGGTTCTGACTTTTGTGCAGCTTTTCAAAAAAAAAATATTTTTGGAGTACAATTTCATCCTGAAAAAAGCCATAGTTTTGGTTTAGAATTAATAAGATGTTTTGTAGAATTATAAATTATGTTAAAACATAGAGTAATTCCCTTGTTATCATTAGATAACTACAAACTTATAAAGACACTACGTTTTAAAAACCCTCAATATATAGGTGACCCTATAAATGCAATTCATATTTTTAACGAAAAAGAAGTAGATGAGATTATAATAATAGACATTACTGCTAGTAAAGAGAACCGTGAACCAAATTTTGATTTAATAGAAGAGATTGCTGGAGAATGCTATATGCCTCTGACTTATGGTGGAGGTATACGTTCTGTGGAAGATGTTGATAGAATTTTATCTATTGGAGTAGAAAAGGTTTCTTTACAAAGTTCTATAATTAAAAATCCTAATTTTATAAATGATTTAGCTAAACGTTTTGGTAGCCAAAGTATAGTAGTTTCTGTAGACGTTAAAAAAAATTGGCTAGGCAAGCTAAAATATTTTGTTGCAGCAAAAGAATCAACTTTAGAGTTAGATTTAATTAATTTGATTAAAGATTTGGTTAATGCTGGAGCAGGTGAAGTGCTTTTAAATGCTGTAGATAAGGATGGAACTTTATCTGGACCTGATTTAGAAATGATAAAACAAGTAAGCAATTCAATCGAAGTTCCCATTATTGCTTGTGGAGGTATATCTAGTCTTGAAGATATTAAAGCTGCTGTAGAAGTTGGAGCTAGCGCAGTTGCAGCTGGTTCTTTTTTTGTTTACTATGGCCCTCATCGAGCTGTTTTGATTAGCTATCCTAAATACCATGAGCTCGAGCAACTTTTTTCTTATATAAACAAAAATTCAAATGAGTGAAATAAATAAAAGAGAATATCAGCAATGTGTTAGATGTGTAATGGATACCGATGCAGTAGACATTATTTTTGATGAGCACGGTACATGTAATTACTGCTCTGAATTTTTAGAGCGTTCTAAACATATCTTAGGACAAAACTTGGTAAGTAAAGAAGAAAAACTTAAGCAGATTGTTGCAAAGGTAAAAGCTAACGGAAAAGGTAAACCTTATGATTGTATTGTTGGTGTTTCAGGTGGAGTGGACAGTTCATGGACCTTAGTTGAGGTCAAACGACTTGGTCTTCGTCCTCTTGCTGTGCATATGGACAATGGTTGGAATTCAGAGTTAGCACAAAATAATATTTCGAATTTATTGATCTCTTTAGATGTTGACTTGTATACACACGTTATTGACTGGGATGAATACAGAGAATTGATGCAGGCTTTTTTTGATGCTGATGTTATCGATGTTGAATTGTTATATGATAACGCTACACTTGGTGTAAATTATCAGCAAGCAAATAAGTATGGTTTGAAATATATCCTAGCTGGCACTAACAATGCGACTGAAGGAATGCAAATACCAAAGAAGTGGAATTGGTTTAAATACGATAAGCGCAATATAAAAGCATTAGCTAAACGTCGTGGAATAAAAGAACTCAAGACGTTTCCAGCAATTGGAACAGGTGGATTTATTTGGAATCATTTTATTAAAGGTGTTCGCTTTAATTCATTTCTTGATTATCTGGATTACAATAAATTTGAGGCCCTTGATGATCTAGAAAAAAATTATGGTTATAAACGTTATGAATACAAACATTATGAATCAATCTTTACACGTTTCTATCAAGGTTACATTTTACCCAGGAAATTTAATGTTGATAAACGAAAGATTCATTTAGCTACTTTAGTTATCTCTGAGCAAATGAGTCGTGAGAATGCTCTCAAAGCTCTTGATGGGACACCTTATTTGTCAGATGCAGATGTTGAAAAAGACTTAACATACTTTTTAAAAAAGATGAGATGGTCTCGTAAACAACTTGAAGAGTATATAGCTCGTCCAGAAATCCCACACTCAAATTATTCAACAGAAAGACCTGTATGGGATAATTTACTAGCTTTTTATAAGTATTTGTTTAAGTCGCGTTAACCCACACTAATTATGAAAAGTAGTATGGATATGATATTAATTTCTAAAATTTGATAAAATTAATTTTAATCAATAAATATCTAAAATCTTCTATTTAAAAGTCTATTCCGAATTTAATACTATTTTTGATTCATTGATGTTATATTAGAATTTTACCCTATAAGGAGTGTTTAAAAAAAAATGTTTAGTATTCAAAGATACAAGGATTTAATTCAAAAATTAGTAAATTCTGATCTCAAGCCAAGTACCAACTGGAACGATAACTTATCTTCGAAAACACTATTGTTGCGTCATGATGTAGACTTTAGTGTTGACTTAGCACACCTATTAGCACAAGTTGAATTTAAGCTTAATGTCAGTTCAACATATTTTTTTATGTTGAGCACTAATATGTATAGCCTTCTTTCAGCACATAACCAGTCACTAGTAAAAGATATAGCTGAAATGGGTCATAAAATTTCACTACATTTTGACCCAACTGTATACAAAAATTTAGAGAGTTTTGTAAATGAGAAATACATATTCGAAAATACATTTAAAAGAAAAGTTGATATAGTATCTATTCACCGCCCTGGTCCATTTTTAGATAATAATAATATTTTACTATCAGGTACCCCTCAAACTTACCAAGATATATATTATAAAAAAATGAGGTATATCTCTGACTCAGCTGGAAGAGATGTTTTTCCACTGATCTCTAAATATCTTGAAGGTCCAAGAGATCTTGGATTGCATTTATTGCTTCATCCAATTTGGTGGGTTGGAACTGGTAACAACCCTACAGAAACACTTAATGATTGGAGGAATAAAAAATTTGATTTTATTACTTCTCAAATTAGAAACAATTGTAAGACCTACCAAGACTGAGTTATGAATATATCTCTATTTAAATATCAAAAATAACATGCTTATTATATTCATATACTTGACCAATTTTATACACGTTACATTTTCTCGAAATATTCATGGTTTTATAATACATGATACTGTTAAGTTGAATTAAGAAGGATAAATGAGCAAACTACGTATTACTATCGTTACTTATGATTGGCCACCTCGTAATTCTATCGGCACACATAGGCCCTATTCATGGGCGCGCTACTGGTCTGAAAATGGACAAGATGTAACAGTTCTTACTGCAAAAAAAAAAAATTTTGATAGCCCTCTAGACTTAGAATTACCAAAATTAAATGGCGTTAAAGTAATCGAAGTTCCATACCAATTATTTTTGGGTCCGATATTAAAATTTCCATTTATAGGAAAAATAGGCAAATGGTTTAGAAAAAAATTTGTGAATTATTTGGGCCCCAATCTTGACCCAAGAAAAGCTTGGTTTTTAGCTACCTCTCCAATTTTTTCAAAACTTGCAAGAGAATCAGATGTTGTGATTAGTACTTATGGACCTGAAGTGGCTCATATTATTGGATGTAGAATGAAAATGTTATGTCCTTCAATTTATTGGATTGCTGATTATCGAGATCTTTGGAGTGGTAATCCAAGTTTTGAAAGTGCATCTAAGATATTAAAAGAAAAAATTAAAAAAGATGAAAAAGAAACTGTCGGAAGATATGCAGATTTAATTACTACTGTATCTGAAGATATGTGTAAGACATTAAATAAACTACATAATAAAACTACAGTTAAAGTAACAAATGGCTTTGATTTAGAGGAAAAAATTGTAAAAAAAAATAATTCAAAAAAATTCTTAAAATTAAATAAAACTTTAAGAATAGTATATACTGGAGCGATCTATTTAGATGAAATTAGTCCAGTTATGCTTTTAGATGTAATAGTTAATTTGGTTAATAAAAACAAAATTCCAAAAAACTCAATTACTATAGAATTTTATGGAGCGAGGCTAGATTATATAAAAAATTTATCTCAACAATCAAAATATTTAAATTTAATTAAAATAAAAGGCCACGTACCAAGACCAAAAGTTTTAGAGATACAAAAAAAAGCTGATTTATTACTTTTGTTAGCAAGCTCTAAGGAGATTTCACGAGGAGTATTATCAGGAAAAATTTTTGAATATATGGCATCAGGACGACCAATTCTTTGTATAGGTGGTCGAGCAGATTTTGAAATTAGTAAAGTTTTAAAATTAACTAGTACAGGATTAGTAATTGATAGCTACGAAAAAAAAAAATTAGAAAATATGATTTATGAGACATTTAATGGAGAAGGAATATTCAAAAATTATAAACCAAAAACTAATGAGATATTAAAATTTTCAAGAAAACGTATTTCAAATAATTTTTTAGGCAAGATTAAAGAAAAAATTTTGTTAAATAAAAAATCATTAGAAGTTAATATTGTCAAATCTAAAAAATTTGTAAAAAAAAAACCTGTGATTACGCATATCATAACAGGGCTTGAAAGAGGAGGGGCTGAAGGATTTTTATTTAATCTTTTAACCAACGGTTTGCAAGGACCGTTTAATAACAGGGTAATTTCTTTGATGTCCGAAGGTTATTATGGAGCATTATTAAGAAAAAAAAAAATACCATTGAGCTGTCTTAATCTAAAAAGAGGTCAGATTAATATTAAAGCAATAAAAAAATTAAGAGCAAATCTAATAAAAAATCCACCAGATATTATACAGGGATGGATACATCATGGTAATTTTGCGGCATTAATAGGTTTCTTTATGACTAATAAAAAATCAAAACTTTCTTGGTGTATTCGCGTTAGCCTTGAAATATTTTCAGAATTAAAATTTATGAATCGTTTATCAATCAAATTAAGAAGTTTGTTTTCAAAAATTCCTGATTTAATTTTATATAATTCTACCCGCTCTTTATTACAGTACAGAGATATAGGTTTTGTAAATGAAAATGACTTTTACATTCCAAATGGGTTTGATATTAAAAAATGGAAACCAAATAAAAATAAGAGAAATAAAATAAGAAAACTTCTTGGAATATCTAAAAATACTAAAGTAATTGGTTATGTTGGTAGAGGAGATGAACAAAAAGATTTTTCAAATCTCATTAAGGCATTTGAAAAAATAAAAAAAAAACACTCAAATGTTGTTTTGGTATGTATTGGGAGAGATTTAAAAAAGTATATAATTAATGCTGATCGTATTATTTTTTTAGATCAACGAGCAGACGTACATGATCTCATGACAAGCTTTGATTTACTATGCCTTTGTTCTAAAGCTGAGGGATTTCCAAATGTGATTGGTGAAGCTATGTCATCAGGCTTACCATGTGTTGCAACTGACGTAGGTGACACCAAAGAAATTGTGGACAAAACAGGGTGGATTTTGTCTCCAGGTAATTCTAAACTTTTATTCAGGTTTTTAGATCTTGCATTAAAAAATTCACAAAAAGAACTGCATCAATTTGGGAAAAAAGCTAGAAGGAGAATTATAAATAATTATTCTATTAATATTGTTAAAAATCAATATATATCTCTTTATCATTCAATATTAAATAAAAAATAATTAATAATAATATTTTAATGAACTTAAATTATTTTTAAATTTACCAATGTGCTAAATAAAGCAAATAATTTTTATAAATTTAAAAAGATATTGTGAAAATATTATTAACTGGTTCAGCTGCTTTTATTGAATCAATGTTGTCATGAAAATACAACCTTTACTTTTTATGTTTCAAAGAGGTATTTTAAAAAAAGCTTATTTAAAGTATATTTTAATACAGTAGATATAATCTCCAAAGAAAAAAGTATTCACTCTTTAAAAAGATTATTTTGTAAAATATTTAAGAAATAATTAAAAAATTTTACTTATTAGACCTGTTCAATTATAAATATTGGCATAAACACTCATAAAATACATTGATGTCCTTGATATAGTTACTGAAAAAAATCTTATAAAAAGATTCAAATTAATAAGTGAAAAAGGATATACCATAGTAATGATTAATCATAAACTTGAGATACAAAAATTTTGTAATAGAGTTATTTAAAAATAAAATGATTAAATTAAAAATACCAATTAAGACAAGCTATTTATGTAAAGTATTTAAATTAAAATACTCAGGAGAAGATAGATTAATATTAGGTATCAGTAGCTTATCTGACAAAATGAAGAACACTCTGTGTTTCTCTAATGATAATGCAAAGTCAAAAGATAAAATTATTATTCAAAGAAATA
>MDTF01012750.1_pt1 | contig 14464 bp, 14 predicted proteins | sample 811191 | NCBI WGS metagenome assembly MDTF01 (sample SAMN05326649, study PRJNA326480) | marine metagenome | isolation source: seawater | place: Southern Ocean | collected 2011
TATAATTTTTTATGTATTTAATAAAAAAAATTATCAAACAATTAATACCCCCTATCTTTATAATTTTTTATAGAAAATTATTTAAAAAAAAATTTTTTATTGTCGGATTTTCTGACTGGAATTCTGCATTGAGTAAAACTACTACTTACAATTCAGAGGATGTGACTAGAAAAACATTAAACTCAGCTCGAAAAGTGAGAGATGGTTTGGCTGTCTATGAAAGGGATTCTGTATTATTTGACAAAATTCAATATGATTGGCCCTTGCTATCTTCGTTAATGCTTGCAGCAAATACTAATAATAGATTAAATATTGTTGATTATGGTGGGGCATTAGGAACATCATATAGACAAAATAAAAAATTTTTAGATTTGTTAAATTGTAAAAAAAATTGGGTTATTTTAGAACAGAAACATATTGTTGAAATTGGAAAAAGAGAATTTGAAAACAATGAATTATCATTTATTAATTCACTAGATGAATTGAATGACAGTGTTGATTTAGCTATATTAGGAAGTTCAATTTGTTATTTCGAAAAACCTTACCAGGTATTGGATGATTTAATAAAACTGAGACCTAGCTATATTCTTATTGTTAGGACAACATTTTCAAATATAGATAAAGATTCTATATCCATCCAAATTGTCAAACCTACAATTTATAAAGCCTCATTTCCAGTTTGGACATTTAGTAAAAAAAAATTTAAAGATTATTTACTTTCTTCTTACGATTTAATCGAAGATTGGGAGGATCAATTACAAAGTATTGATAATTATGGAGTTAATATGGGTATGCTATTTAAGTTAAGAGTTTAATTTAGATAAAGTAATTAATTTTTAATCTACAGTTTTTAAAAACAACAATTTAACTAAAATTTCAATTTTTTTATAAAAACAAGTTAAAGATATTGAAAATAAACACGCAAATAACAAGGTAATGCAAAAAGCAATTGATTTGTAATCAATAGGTCCGCGGTTCGACTCCGTGCGGGGGCACCATCACTCAATAAGATCAACACTAATTATTTTATTATATTTAGCTTTAAACTAATTCTTCCATCTTTCACTAAGATAAAGATATTCATCTAAGATTTTTTTATATTTATTTTGAAAGCTATTCTCATTACAGGCTAATTTGTAATATTCAAAATTACTTTCTGTGATTTTTTTAATTTTTAAATCATTAAAACAAATTTCTAATTTATTAATTAAATCAAGTGGTGAAGAAATATCAATTAGAGTTAAACGATTATTTATACCATCATCAGGGATTAAATCTTTTGTATAAAATATTATTTTTTTAAAATAAAATGACTCATATAGTGGTAAATTAGTTGGGCCACAATAAGTTGGCATAACAACCCCATGAGAATTTAGATATAATGATATCATCTCATTTTCACTTATAAAATCTAAAATTTTTATATATTTAGCAACTTCGTTTTTTTCAATAAGTTCTTTAATATATTTAAAGTTACTTTTTTTTGCTCCACAAAAGACAAAGAAATATCTATTATCATTATTTTTTTTAAGAGTTTTAGCTACATCAATTATATATTTGTGATTCTTGTGGGCCCAAAATTGTGCTGGATAAAAAATTATCTTTTTATTTTTTGGTAAATCAAAATTGTTAAACAATTCAACATATTTATCATCATCATAATTATTTCTTTCATAAAGTGATGGTAAAAATGGAATAAAATTTTGTATAATAATTTTTTCATTTGGAGCATCATAATATCTTAATAAATCAATTTTATTGCTTTGGTGGGCTACTATTATTTTGAAAGCTCTAAAAATTGTTTCTTTCAAAAGTTTTTCTTTTTTTTCAAAATTAAAATTTGTATTATGCTCAGGAAATTCAGTATTTTTTTTATGATCGAGATCAAAAATGTTTAAAATAAAGCTTACTTCTCCACAATACTTTGCCATCATCGAAGGTCCCAAAAAAATTATCAAATCATACTTATGTTTTTTGATAAATTTTGAAAAAGGATGAATTATTTTTAATTTAATAAATAAATCTCTAATTAAGTCTATTTCAAATAATTCAGCAAAATATCTAATTATTTTATTTGGCTTATATAGTTTGTTTTTTAAATTTTCATTTAAAAAATAAAGATCAGTTTGCTTATCTGTTATGATTAAATCAATATTCTTTTTATGTTCTTCTATCCTAAGTATTGATAAAGTGGATTTTAATGATTGAAAAAAACCACCTCCCATTTTTGGTGAGCCTTCCAAAAAAATACCTATTTTCATATTAGAATAATTAATTTTAAATATATTTTAAGCAAATTGATTTTAAGTGTTTTGAATAATATACTTAAAAATTTAGTAAATTAATATTAATTTAATCATAACAGATAACCAAAAATAGTAATTTGAGCATGATAAAAAATAACTGCCATAACAGCTATCGCTCTTAAGCCATCAATCTCTGGTCGGTAATTAATTTTCATTAAATAAATATACTATAATTTGCAAATAAATTTATTGAGATTCTACACTTTTTTAACAGGGTGACGAAACAGTATTTATATGGTGCGCACTGGTGGACTCGAACCACCGACCCTCGGTTTAGAAAACCGATGCTCTATCCAGCTGAGCTAAGCGCGCAAAATTAAAGTACCTATACAATAGTTAATTAAAATTTAAAAAGGAATTTTTTTAAAATAATTAATATTGTTAATAACTCAATTCTACCTACTATCATAAAGAAAATGAGACAGTATTTATTAAAAAAATGTAAATTATTAAAATTAAAATCAGCTAAACCATAAGATGAGGAATTTACCGTATTCATTAATGTTAAAATTGAAAGCTTAAATGCTTCTTCAAATTCGATTTGTCCCAAACTTAGCAATGTTGTTAAAATAAATAGTGATAATATAAAAATTAAAACAGTTAAAAAATATTTATTTATTTCATTAAACTTAAAATTAATTTCAGTAAACATTAATTTATTCATAAAAACATTTTTAGGACGGCTAAAAGATAAAATTTGATTTAAAGAATATTTAAATAGAGAATAAATCTTAATAAATCTTAATCCAGAACTTGTAGAAAAGAAAGAACCACCAATAATAACTAAAATTAAATGAATAAAATTTAGATTTGATTGATTTATATTTAGAGAAATACCTATATTGGACATGCTACTAGCTAAAGATAGTAAGTTACTTGAAAAATTATTATTAAAACTAAAGAACAAAAAAAATATTGTAATTACAAAAGCTAAATAAATTATTAAATGTAGGTCTTCATAAAAAAAATTAAGATTCTTGTCTTTAAAAAAAACCAAATTATAGCTAAAAAAAATACTAAAGAAGGAAAATAACAATAAAAAAGAAAATATAATTATCTGAGTATTATCTTTAAGTATATTCGATAATTCATTAACAGGTAAAAACCCTCCTGATGAAATAATAGTAAAAGCCAAATTTAATGAGTCAAATAATCTAATAGAGATTAAATTTAAAATTATAAAAATAAATAATGTCAATCCAGAATATAATAAAAAGATTTTAGTTGTTTGTTTTAAAACTTCAGCACTATTAAAAGATAAGTAGTTTGTTAGAGATTTTTTAAAACTCTCATCATATATGTCTATTAAAAAAACTATAGAGAACAAAAAATATAATCCCCCTATCCATTGAATTGATGATCTCCATAAAATTAGACTTTGATCAATATGCTTTATGTTTTCAAAAATTGTAAAACCAGTAGAAGTGAATCCGGATATCGCTTCAAAAAAAGAATTTAAAAATGTTAAATTATAAATACTAAAGTAAAAAGGTAGAGCTAATATCATTGGTAATATTAGGTACCCCAAAAATACAGTTAAAATTTTTTCAAAAATATCAATTTTTTTTTCAATTATATTAATTCTATAAAATAAAATTGCCAAAATTAATGATATAATCAAACTAATATAATAGGTATTTAAATTTAAATATAAATTTAGGTAATAAGAATAAATTACATTAAAAAAAGATAAAATTGAAATTAATCCACAGAAAAAACTTAAATATTTAACTCTTAATCCAAACATTAAATTAATCTCAGGTTAGCCTGAAAATATTTTCTACGATAGATATTGAGTCTTTCTTAGCTAAAAAAACAACTCTATCATCTTTTTTAAAAATAAAATCAGATCTTGGTATAATTATTTTGTTGTCTCTTAAAATAGCTCCAATTCTTATTTCTTCTGGAAAATTAGAGTTTTTCAATTCTTTATTAATCAGTTCTGAGGTTTCAATTATTTCCGCTTCAATAACTTCATATTCACCATTTGATATAGTGTATGCATTTTCAATTGTACCTTTGTGTACATGCTTCAAAATACTTGATACCGTATTCATTCTTGGGTCTATCAAGTCATCAATTTTTAAAGAAGACTGTAGTAGCGAATAGTTTGGTTTATTAATTAAAGCCATTGTTCTTTTATGTTTAATTTCTTTTTGATCCTTAACAAATTTTTCAACTAAAACACTTACCATTAAATTATCCTCATCGTCATTAGTTAGAGCTAAAACTGTTTCTGCTTCTCCTAAATTAGCTTCAATTAACGCCTCTTCATCTAGCCCGTCACCGTTAATAACAATTGTATCGTTTAATTGATTTGCTAAAAATTCAGCTCTTTCTTTATTTTTTTCAACAATTTTAACACGAGCAGAATCTAAACTTTCTTCGAGGTTTTTAGCTAAATTGAAACCAATATTCCCTCCACCTATAATCAGGATTTTTTTAGAAATTTTTTCATTATGCCCAAAAGCTTCTAGAGTTTCAGCCATTTGTGATGAATCGATAATTACATAAATCTTATCATCACTTTTTATATCGTCAGTTTTTTTTGGAATAAAAAACTTATCCTTTCTAATTATACCTACAATATTAGCATCAAGATTTGGATATTTTTGAGTTAGTTCATTAAGTTTAAAGTTAATTAAATTACAATTTTCTTTAATAAGAATTTCTAACAATCTTATCTTGTTATCGGCGAATGGTACATTGTCCAATGCTCCCGGCGCTTCTAGTTTTCTCTGTATGGATTTAGCAATTTCAATTTCAGGAGAAATAATAACATCTATAGGCAAATTCTCTTTATTATAAACTCTTGAAAACTTGGGATTTAAATAATCTTGAGACCTTATCCTTGCAATTTTTTTTTGAATATTAAATATTGAAAATGCTATTTGACATATAAGCATATTTATTTCATCATTTCTAGTTACTGCTATAATCATGTCAGTTTCTGAGGCATTTGCTTTTTCAAGAATCGATGGGTAAGTTGCTTTACCAACAATTGCTTTTACATCTAAGCTATCATTGATTTTTTGAATATCTTCACTTGATTGATCAATTACAGTAATTGAATGACTTTGTTCACTCAATAGTTTGGCTATAGTGAACCCTACTCTACCTGCGCCACATATAATTATATTCATTTTAATTAAATTCTTTAATTCCTAAACCTTTTAGCTTTCTATGAAGTGCACTTCTTTCCATTCCAACAAAGTTTGCTGTCTTAGATATATTTCCATTAAATTTTTTTAATTGGATAGTTAAATACTCTTTTTCAAATTTTTCTCTAGCTTCTTTTAATGGTATAGAAAGGCTATTTTCATCTGTTTTACTCTCTTTATTTTCATTTTTTAATGATTCTTTAATTATATTTGAAGTCTTATCTTTTGATTCAGGTTGTAATATTGCAATTCTTTCAATTAAATTTCTTAATTCTCTTACATTGCCCTTCCAATTATGGTTTAAAATATAACTATCACTTTCATCAATATCTAATTTTTTAATATTGTAATTTTTAGAAATTTTCTCAGAAAAATATTTTATTAATAAAGGTATATCGGAAATTCTTTCATTTAACGGTTTTATGTTGATTTCAAAAACATTAATTCTGTGAAACAAGTCTTCTCTAAAGTTTCCTAATAATATTTCTTTTTTTAAATCTGCACTTGATGAACAAACAAGTCTGACATTAACATTGATGTCAGTATTGCCATTAATTCTTTTAAATTTTTGGTCAATTAAGACACGTAAAATTTTTGATTGAATATCCAAGGGTATTTCAGAAACTTGGTCTATCATTAATGTTCCTCTATTCGCTTTTTCTAAAGCTCCATAAGAAATTGAACCATCACTTTTTTCTTCTCCAAATAATTCTAATTCATATTTAGCGCCATCTAACAAGGCTCCATTTAAAATAACAAAAGGATAGTTGTTTCTCATAGATTTTTTATGAATCTTTCTTGCAACCAGCTCTTTACCTGATCCTGAGGGCCCATTAATAAAAATTCTACTTTCAGTTATTGAAATTTTATCAATTTGATCTCTTATACTAGACATGTTTTTACTATTGCCAATTAAGTCATACGAGGAAAATAATTTATTTTCATACTCTTTGTTTTGAGTTTTTAAATTTAAATTTTCAACTGCTCTCCTAATAAAATTTAATAATCTTGCTTGATCAAATGGTTTTTCAACAAATTCAAAGGCACCGTGTTTTAAAGATGTAATAGCCATTTCTATATTTGCATGCCCTGATATCATTATTACCGGAACATCTTTATTCTTAGATTTAATATGAGATAACAATTGGATTCCGTCATTATCACCTTTGTCTAGTTTGACATCTAAAATAGCTACATCAGGAATTTTTTTATCAATTTCTGCTAACGCCTGACTATAATTTGCTGCAAGTCTTGTTTTGTAACCAGCATCAATTATCAATTGATTAAGGATGTTTCTAATATCCAGATTGTCATCAACTATAAGAATTTCTATTATCATCTAAATTAAATATTATATCTATTTTTGCTCCATCAATAATTGGAATAAAATTTATAATTCCATTGTGATCATTAATGATTTTACTTACTATTGAAAGGCCTAATCCTGTACCATTTTTTTTTGTAGTAAAATAAGGATTTAATATCTCTTTAATGTTTTTTGTGAAAGCATTAAATCCTATACCATTATCAATTATGATAATATTTATATGGTTGTTATCCTGCAAAACTTCAATCGTAATTTTCTTAGCGAAATTACTATCATTTTCTGCTTTTTGCTGGATGCTTTCTATAGAATTTTTTATCAAATTAAAAAAAACTCTACTTAGTTGTTCTTTATCACATTTAAGCAAAATATTATTTAAATTATTATTTAACTCAATTTTTATTGAATTATCTATTTCAGATAATAGTTTGATATTTTCTTTGATGAGCTCAATTAAATCATTTATACTTAAAATTGGTTTGGGCATTCTCGCAAAATCTGAAAATTCATTTACTAAATTACCAATTTGTTTAATTTGATTATTAATAATCTTTAAGTTTTCTGCAAAGTTTTTTTGGTCTTGATTATTAATTTGATCTGTATATTTGCTTTTAATTCTGTCTAATGTTAATTGAATTGGCGTAAGTGGATTTTTTATTTCATGAGCTAGTTTTCTTGCTAGATTTTCCCAGGCCTCGTGTCTTTCATTAATTATAAGTTTTTCTTGTTGGTTTTTTAAACGGCTAATCATTGAATTAAAATTTTTATTTAATATTTCAAGATCTTTGTCAGTTTTAATTTCAGGTACTTGTATATTTAAATCTCCTTCACCAATAGCCATTGAAGCAAAAATAAGATTATTAATTGATCTAAAAAACCTTGAAGAAAACCTAATTGCTATCGTAATTGATATAAACATTAATAATATGACAATTATTAGATAAATAATTATGAAAGATATTTTGATACCTGTGCTTTTTTCTTCAACAGTATAATAAAAATTTATAGCCTCTTGAGACTCGTTAAGATATCTGGAAATATCTTTATCAAGATATTTTACAACATATAAAAACCTATCATCAAAAGCTCGCAATCTCATAATTGCTGCAGAAATATTTTCTGGAGCATTTATAATTTTTAAAGGTCTGTCATCCTCTAAAACCAAATCTAATGCATCATCTAATGGTGGAACATATTTTTTTCTATCTTCTAAATTTGAAAATAATAGATTTTTATTTTTATCTATAATATGTATCTCATCGATATTTCTTATTAATTTTTGTGTTTTTAAAAAACGAAAATATTCAGTATTTTTGTCATTAAGAAACTTCGCACTTTTGTTTGTATCAAAAGCAATTAGGACTATGTCTGCTTCTATTTTATTTTTAACTTCTTGAACATAACTTTTTGCTAGTTCATAAGAATTGTTGACAACTGTAGTAATTTTTTTGTCAAAATATTTCTCTAATGCAAAAGAAAAAAGGAATAATGAAAATATAGAAATTAATACTGAAGGAATTAATGTAAATAATGAAAAATAAGTAATATATTTTTTGTTTGATTTTAATCCATCTTTATCAATGTCAATTTTTATTGACCTTCTGATTTCTAAAAACATGAATACAAACAACAGCAAAAGTAAAAAAATATTTAAAACTAGTAAATATTGTAGATTTCTTTGATTTAAATCAATGAAGCTTTTGTCGATAAATGTTAAAAATGTTAGAAAACCTATTGAAAGTGCAATTAAAAATAAAAAAATAATTATTAAGTTTTTCTTTAAAAAATCATACATATTTTAAAAATATATTAATTAAAAAAATGAACAACTACTTTGTAATATTAGCAGCTGGTAAGGGATTAAGATTTAGTAGAAACAAGCCTAAACAGTACCACCTTTATAAAAATAAAGAAATCATTCATCACTCAATTAAGAAGGCTTTAGATTCTAAACTTTTTAAAAAAATCATTATAGTTAAAGATAGTTTAAAAAATGATAATAATATAACAAAACACAAATCAATTGAAATTATTAAGGGTGGTAAAGAAAGGTCTCAATCGTCTTTATTAGCTTTAAAGTATTTAAAAAAATTTAAACCAACAAATGTTCTTATTCATGATGCGGCAAGGCCTGATTTCTCAATAACTCTTTTAAAAAAACTGATTAATACTTTAAGAAATAATAATGCTGTTATACCAGTTTTGTCTTCTAGAGACTCTATTAAGTATAAAGTAAATAATAAAATTTTTAATTTAAATGGAAATAATTCATATCTTACTCAAACACCTCAGGCCTTTAAATATAAAGATTTATATGATTTGGCAATAAAAGAAAAAAAAATAATTTCAGATGAAGCAACACTTTTTATAAATAACAATTTGAAAATAAAATTTATAAAAGGAGAATACAATAATAATAAAATTACTTTTAAAAAAGACATAGCATTACCAAAAGTTTATTATGGTATTGGTTTTGATATTCATAAACTAATCAAAAATAAGGATCTTTACTTGGGGGGTATTAAAATTCCATTCCACTCAGGATTAGAAGGTCACTCAGATGGTGATGTTATATTACATGCAACAATTGATTGCATATTAGGGGCTTTACAAAAAAAAGATATAGGAACACTTTTTCCAAGTAATACAAATAAATATAAAAATATTAGATCTCCAAAAATGTTAAAACCAATTGTAAAAAAAATGAACAAAGAAAATTTATTTATTAATAATTTAGATATAAATTTAATTTGTGAGCAGCCTAAAGTTTCAAAATTTAGAAATAAAATAATTAATTCATTATCCGTTTTACTGGATGTGGATAAAAACTTAATTAATCTAAAGGGTAAAACAGTTGAAAAGTTGGGCTTAATTGGAAAACAAAAAGCTATTGCCTGTGAAACAATTATATCAATAATAAAATATGTTTAAAAAATTTAATTCATTATTTGTAACAATGCTTGGTTTAGGAAAAATTAAATTTATTCCTGGAACTTTAGGATCCTTGACTACAATAATTTTACTTTATTATTTTTTTCATATACTTAATATTTCCTCAAATATAATTCTATTTGGATTAGTTATTATTTTTATTTATTCATTTTCAGCTGTAGCGAACTATATTAAAAATAATGAGAATAAAGATCCTGGAGAAATAATTATTGATGAGTTTATTGGTCAATCTATCCCGATTTATTTATATGAAATTTCACATGGAGTAGAAAAAACATCTAATGAAGTAATTATTTTTTACATTGTGTGTTTTGTCTTGTTTAGATATTTTGATATCATAAAACCCTTTCCTGTCAGTTTTTTTGACAAAAATTTTAAAAATAGTTTTGGTGTTATAATGGATGATGTTTGTGCTGGATTTTATGTCGTTTTATCATTAATTTGTTTTATGCTTTTAAAAAATTTACTTCTTTAATGAATACTTTAGTTAAAAAATTAATCCAAAAAAAACTTAAAATATCTTTTGCAGAATCTTGCACAGGTGGCATGCTATCTAGCGCTATTACAAGTATTAGTGGTGCTTCAAAAATATTTAATTTAGGTCTAGTTACCTACTCTAATCAATCAAAAATAAATATTTTGAATGTAAATAAAAATATAATAAGAAAATATGGTGCTGTGAGTTATGAATGTTGTTTATCCATGGTAAAAAATCTATCTAAAATATCTAAAGCCAATATAAATGTCTCAATTACTGGAATTGCTGGACCACACGGTGGTACTAAAAACAAGCCAGTAGGATTAGTTTATATTGGTGTCACAAAAGGAAAAAAATTAGTCATTAATAAATTTTTTTTTAAATCAAAAAATAGAATTTCGATTCAGAAAGAAGCTGTAAAAAAAACTTTTAAAATTGTTAACTCTCTAATTTAGATAAATTTATATAGACTCTGCACGCTGTTGAAAAGCATCAGCTATTTTATTTAAGCCATATTCAAATGACTTGGTCATAATTGTATTCAAAAAAATATTTTTTATTTCAAAATCAACTTCAAAGTAAACTTCTGTTTTGTTATTAATTTCCAAAAATTTCCAATTATTTTCAAGGTATTTCAGTGGACCGTCGATATTAGTAACATGAATCGTATCATTTTTTTTATTGTATCTAACATCACTTTTATAAGTGTCACTAAATGGTCCTTTGCCGATAGTCAGATCAGCTATAATTAAAGTTAAATCACCTTCTTCTTTTTTCTCATAAACTTTTGATCCTAAGCAGAATGGAATAAACTCAGGGTATTTTTCAATATCTAAAACAAAATTAATTAAATCATTTTTTTTTCGTTCAATTAATCTCTTAACTGAAGTTTTTGGCATTAATGATTATTAATTCTGTTTTGTTGAAGTTTAGCAAAATCTTCATCTGCATGATAAGATGATCTAGTTAATGGTGATGATGATACTAAAAGAAATCCTTTCGTCTTAGCTATATTTTCTAAATCCTTAAATTCATCTGGATGATAATATCTTTCTAAGGGATGATGTTTTACTGAAGGTTGTAAATATTGACCAATAGTTAAAAAATCAACCTCAGCAGATCTTAAGTCATCCATTACTTGAATTAATTCATCTTTGTTTTCACCTAGTCCAACCATTAATCCAGATTTTGTAAAAACTTTTTTGTTAATATTTTTTACATTTTTTAAAAGCTCCAAAGACCCAAAGTATCTAGCTCCTGGTCTAACTTTTAAATAAAGTCTAGGTACAGTTTCAATATTATGATTAAAAACATCCAAGTCTGCTTTTAAAATTTTTTTATAAGCATCACCTTTTCTTAAAAAATCAGGTGTTAATACTTCAATAGAGGTTTTTGGGTTTTTTTTTCTAGTTTCATTTATTACTTCAAAGAAATGATTTGAACCACCGTCGTCTAGATCGTCTCTATCAACAGAAGTTATCACAACATGTTTTAAATTTAATTTATTCACAGCATTAGAAATCTTATAAGGTTCAAATGGATCTAGCTTTGATGGCTTGCCGGTTTTTACATCACAAAAAGCACAAGCTCTAGTACAGGTGTCACCCATAATCATAAAAGTTGCATGTCGTTTACTCCAACATTCTGTGATATTGGGACAGTTAGCTTCTTGGCAAACTGTAACTAAATTGTTTTGATTGATTATAGTCTTTGTTAAAAAAAATTCTTTACTATTGGTTAATTTAGACCTTATCCAATCAGGTTTTTTTTTAATTGGATTAATTGGTTTATTTACTTTTTCAGGATGTCTAATTTTCATTATTTCTAATTATATAGATTGTCTCGTTTTTTTTTCCAAATAAAAATTTTTCTCTTATTAAAGTTTCAATATAATCTAAGCTTAGGTTATCACTTAAAAGAATATTTTTAAACTCCAATTCCTTGATTTTATTTATTAAATTTTCTTCCTTTTTTTTTAAGTCATATAATATTTCTTTTTTTTTAAAATATGAAAAAAGACCTCTTTCACCAGAAAGAAGATTTGACATGAAATACAAAAATAGAAAAGTAGAAATAATTAAAAAATAATTTTTTTTTATTTTATGAATCATTAATGAATTTTATTCATTCTTGCTTTTTTTCCAAGCTGTTCTTCAATACGGATTAATTGATTATATTTAGCAACTCTCTCAGATCTAGCTAGTGATCCTGCTTTTATTTGATTAGAATTTGTTCCAACTGCAAGATCTGATATAAAGTGATCTTCGCTATCACCAGATCTATGAGATATAACTGTCTTGAAACCAATAGTTTGTGCAAATTTAATTACATCTAATGTTTCTGAAACAGTTCCAATTTGATTTAATTTAATTAAAATTGCATTAGAAGAAATATTTAAAAAACCTTTTTTTAATCTTTCAAGATTAGTTACATAAAGATCATCACCAACAATTTGAATATTTTTAGTTTCTTTCATTAATTTATTCCATGAATTCCAATCATTCTCGGCAAAAGGGTCTTCTATAGACTTGATTTTATATTTATCTATCATTTTCTTGTACTGCTGAATTGTTTCTTCAACTGATAAATATTTTTTTGAATGGATTGAATATTTTCCATCTTTATATAATTCATTAGCAGCAATATCTAAGCAAATAGAAACATCTTTTCCATTTTTAAACCCAGATTTTTTAATTGCAGATACAATCATATCTAACGCTTGATTGTTACTGCTAATCATTGGTGCAAATCCACCCTCATCGCCTACAGCGGTTGATAAGCCTTTATTTTTAATAAGTGTTCGTAAATTCTTAATCACAACAAAACAAATCCTTATTGCTTCTGAAAAATTATTTGCACGATCTGGTCTAATCATAAATTCTTGAATTTGAAGACCATTATTCGCATGAGCACCACCGTTGATAACATTCATTAATGGGTAAGGTAATTGAAAATTATTTTTAATTAAAAAATTTTTGTAAAGAGGTATCTTTTTAATTTTTGAAGAGAGTTTTTTTGCTGCCATAGATACAGCTAAAATTGCATTTGCTCCTAATTTATTTTTTTGTCTTGTTCCATCTAAGTTGATCATTATCGTATCTATTCTTTCCTGATTGTGAATATTCTGTCCTCTTAATTTTTTTGAAATTATTGTATTAACTAAATTGACAGCAGTTAAAACACTTTTGCCTAAATATAGTTTATTTTTTTTATCTCTTTTTTCAAATGCTTCGTACGTCCCTGTAGAAGCACCAGAAGGACAAATTGCAGAAGCACTATCATTTTTTGTATAAATTTCAGCTTCTACAGTAGGATTTCCTCTACTATCATAAACCTGCCTAGCTTTTACTTTGAAAATATTACTCACTGTTGCTTAATCAAACTATCAATATCCGTAAGTTGTTTTAATAAGTTCTCTAATTTATCTAACGGAACCATATTAGGTCCGTCAGAAGGTGCGTTGTCTGGATCTTGATGAGTTTCTATAAATACACCGGCAACACCTACAGCAACAGCTGCTCTTGCTAAATATTCAACAAACTCTCTTTGTCCACCACTTGTTTCACCTAATCCTCCAGGTTGTTGTACCGAATGAGTTGCATCAAAAATAACAGGGTAACCATTTTTTGCCATTATAGGTAACGATCTCATATCAGAGACTAATGTGTTGTAACCAAAGCTAGCTCCTCTTTCTGTAACTAAAATATTTGTATTGCCAGACTCTGCAATTTTTTTAGTAACATTTACCATGTCCCAAGGTGCAAGAAATTGTCCTTTTTTTACATTAATAATTTTTCCTGTTTTGGCAGCAGCAATTAGTAAATCTGTTTGTCTACATAAAAATGCTGGGATTTGTAATACATCAGCATGAGGTGCTACCACTGAACATTGTTCAGCATTGTGAATATCTGTTAATATTGGAACATTTAATTCTTTCTTTATTTTGTCAAAAATTGGTAAAGACTGCTCAAGACCTGCTCCTCTTTTACCTTTTAAACTTGTTCTATTAGCTTTATCAAATGAAGTTTTATAAATAAAACCCATATTAAACTTAGAGGTAATTTCTTTAATTTTACCTGCCATATCCATTGCATGTTGTTCTGTTTCAAGTTGACATGGACCAGCAATAATACAAATCTTATTTTTATTAGAGATTTCTATATTTCCACAATTTATTTTTATATTTTTCATTTATGATTTTTAGCTGCTTTGATAAATGAACAGAATAAAGGATGTGGCTCCA